>Ga0190358_1000104_pt1 | contig 31306 bp, 25 predicted proteins | sample 48721812_MG_FD_161666 | JGI IMG/M metagenome (GOLD analysis project Ga0190358, IMG submission 161666) | Hydrothermal vent microbial mat bacterial communities from Southern Trench, Guaymas Basin, Mexico - 4872-18-1-2_MG | ecosystem: Environmental > Aquatic > Marine > Hydrothermal vents >... | reverse complement strand
CGTCGCTGCTGCGAAAATGGTCCTCGACGTAGTTGCACTACGACTGCGGCCATTTTCTTGCCTCTCCTTGATCTTGCTGGCCGATCTGGGAAATCCGCAAGTCCCGGTTGGGAGACTCCGGGAGAGGCAGGCAACCTATTCCCGCGGTTCCGGGTACTCCACCAGCCTGCCCTGCCAGTTGCGCAGCAGCGTGCGGTCCGCTTCGCGCGACACCAGGTAATCGGGCAGCAAGGGGATCTTGCCGCCCCCGCCGGCGGCATCAACGGCCAGGGTGGGAATGGCCAGGCCGCCGAGACGGCCCCGCAGGTGTTCGAGGATCTGCAGGCCCCGCGCCAGCGGGGTGCGGAAGTGTTCCACTCCCTGGACCAGGTCGCACTGGAACAGGTAGTAGGGGCGGACCCGGTGGCGCACCAGGGTGCGGCACAGCCGTTCCATGAGCAGGGGGTCGTCGTTGATGCCGCGCAGCAACACCGTCTGGTTGCCCAGGGGGATACCGGCATCCACCAGCCGGGCGCAGGCCGCGGCGGCCAGGTCGGTCATCTCCCGGGGATGGTTGAACTGGGTGTTTATCCACAGCGGCCGGTAGCGGCGCAGCATGGCCACCAGCTTGCCGGTGATGCGCATGGGCAGGGTCACGGGCACGCGGGTGCCGAGGCGCAGGATCTCCACCGAGGCGACGCCGCGCAGGGCCGCCAGGATGGACTCCAGCCTGGCATTGCTCATGGTCAGGGGGGCGCCACCGGAGACGATGACATCGCGAACCTGCGGGTGCTCCTGCAGATAGGCCACCACCTGCTGCAAGCGGGCGGGAGAGAGGGCGGCCCGGCGCTGGCCGGCCACCCGCTGGCGGTTGCAGTGGCGGCAGTAGCTGGCGCAGGTGGAGGTGGCCAGCAGAAGGGCCCGGTCGGGATAACGGTGCACCAGGCCCGGCACCGGCATGTGCTCGTCCTCGGCCAGCGGGTCGTCGAACAGGTGGGGGAATCTCCGCAGCTCCGCCCCTTGCGGCACCACCTGGGCGAAGATGGGATCGTCGTAATCCGGCCGCCGGATCAGCGAGGCATAGTAGGGAGTGATGGCCAGCGGCAGCCGGGCCGGCACCTGCTCGATACCGGCCAGCGGACGCTCCAGGACGGCCGCCAGCCGGCGGAGCGAGGTGATGCGCCGGCGCATCTGCCAGCGCCAGTTTTTCCACCGGGCGGCTTCCACGCCAGGGCAACGTATAGTCACCGGCCTGTCCTTGCCAACCCTTTTCTTTCCTGCCGGCGGGGAATTCCCCGCCGGGTACCCTTTACAAGCCGATTCTCCTGACGCACACTGTCTGGCAAGGGCAGCACCGTCAACCGTTGCCGGGGAGGTGTGTGGATGGAAAAGCTGACGCTGGCTACCAGGATCAACACCCTGGTAAAGGAGTATCCCTTCCTGATCGAGTTCCTGGCCGGGCGCAATTCCCGCTTCGAGTTACTGCGCAACAAGATGATGCGGGCCACGCTGGGACGTCTGGCCACCCTGGGCAAGGTGGCCGCCATCGGCGATGAGGAGCCGGCGCAGCTGCTGGAGGCCCTGGCCGCCGAGATCGAACGGCAGACCGGCCGGCGCCCGGAGATAGAGCTGGCGGGCGGCGAGCCGCCCGCCGACGAGGAACGGCTCGCGGCCATGAAGGAACTCATCGAGGGTCTGCACCGGGGCCTGCCCCACGAAGAGGCCAAGGCGCTGTTCGACGAACTCATCGCCGACGTCTCCCCGGAACAGATCGCCGAACTGGAACAGCAGCTCATCCGCGAGGGCCTGCCGGTGGAGGAGGTGCAGCGCATGTGCGACCTGCACGTGGGGGTGTTCCAGAGCGGTCTCGACGAACAGGACCTGCCCGAGCTGCCCCCGGGACACCCGGTGCACACCTACCTGGCCGACAACCGGCGCATCAACGAGCTGGCCAACCGGCTGGGCCGGCTGCTGGCCGAACTGGGCGAGGTGCCTGCAGCCGACAAGCTGGCCCGGCACCAGACGGACATCGCCAAGCTGCTCGACGAGATAGCGGGCGTGGACAACCACTACCTGCGCAAGGAAAACCAGCTCTTCCCCTTCCTGGAAAAATACGGCGTCACCGGCCCCACCCAGGTGATGTGGGGCATCCACGACGCCATCAGGAAGCTGCTCAAGCTCAGCCGGCAGGCGCTCGAGGACCACGACGCCGCCGGGTTGGCCAAGCACGCCTCGCGGCTGGCGCGCAACCTCACGGAGATGATCTACAAGGAGAACAAGATTCTCTTTCCCCTGGCGCTGGAGAAGCTCGGCCCGGCCGACTGGGCCCGGCTGCGCCGCGGCGAGGACGACATCGGCTACGTCCTGACCCGGCCGGCCGCCGCCTGGCCACCGGCCGGGGAGGAAGAGCCAGCCGGGGAAGTTGTCGAGCAGGGCCTTTTGCTTTCCACCGGGGAACTCACCCGCGAGCAGATCGACCTGCTGCTCACCCACCTGCCGGTCGATGTCACCTTCGTGGACGAAAACGACGAGGTGCGCTACTACACCGACAGCTCCCATCGCATCTTTCCGCGCTCGCCGGCCATCATCGGCCGCCGGGTACAGAACTGCCACCCGCCCAAGAGCGTGGGCCAGGTGCAACGCATCCTCGACGCCTTCCGGGCCGGGGAACGCGACCGGGCCGAGTTCTGGCTGGAAATGGACGGTCGCTTCATCCACATCCGCTACTTCGCCATGCACGACAGCCGGGGTGACTACCGCGGCTGCCTGGAGGTGAGCCAGGACCTCACCGAGCTGCGGGCGCTCGAGGGCCAGCGGCGCCTGCTCGACTGGGAGTAGCCAGGCGCCCGGGCTTTTCGCCGGGGGGATATCCGGCGACCGGTAGTTGAACAATCCGCCCGTTTCAGGGAGAATGCGGACGGATAAGCCTCTACCGGGAGCCGCCATGGAAACTTACAGGTCCGTATCGTTTTTATCGCTCGCCCTGCTCGGATTGTTCGCCGCCGGCTGCTCCGGCGGCTCGGGCAACTGTCCCGACTGCGGCGACGACGTCGACTGCACCCGCGACGTGTGCGACCAGGCCACGGGACTGTGCCTGCACGTTCCCGACGACGACTTGTGCCCGGCCGACCAGATCTGCGACCCGGCCGGCGGCTGCCGGCCCGCGGCCAGTTGCAGCGACGATGGCGACTGTGACGACGGCAATCCCTGCACCGACGACTTCTGCCGCCAGGGAAGCTGCCGGCGCGAGTTCAACAGTGCTCCCTGCGACGACGGCGACCCTTGCACCAGCGGCGACAGCTGCGCGGCGGGAAGCTGCCAGCCGGGGCAGAACATCTGCCAGTGCCAGGAGGATGCCGACTGCGCGCCCCTCGAGGACGGTGATGCCTGCAACGGCACCTTGAAGTGTGCAGACGGCCAGTGCCAGGTGGATCCCGCCACCGTGGTCAACTGCGATACCTCGGACGACAGCGCCTGCCGCAAGAACACCTGCCAGCCGCAGAGCGGCCAGTGCCTGATGCAGGATGTCAGCGACGGCACCGGCTGCGACGACGGCGATCCCTGCACCCAGGGCGACTCCTGCCAGGCCGGCCAGTGCAGCGGCACCGCGCGCGACTGCGACGACGGCAACCCCTGCACCGACGACAGCTGCAACCCCGACGACGGCGGTTGCCTGCACCCGCCCAACAGCGCCGCCTGCGACGACGGCAACGCCTGCACCAGCGGCGACACCTGCAGCGCCGGCCAGTGCCGGGGCCGGGAGTCCTGCTGCGACGACAACCTCGACAACGACGGCGACGGCCCCAGCGACTGCCAGGATCCCGATTGCGCCGGTGATCCCGCCTGCGGCCAGTGCCAACCGGTCGAGGTCCCGGAGGAGCCGGAGTTCGATCCCCTGCCCGGGGAATCTCCCCCGGGCCGCTGCGAATCCACCAGCCGCGACGGCTTCTCCGACGAGTATCTCTACGACAACCAGGATTACGTGAAGGTAGGCATCCGCCGCGACTGGGGAGGCACCATCATCTACTACGGCCTGGCCGGCGGCACCGGTCCGGGCATGAACGGCTCCAACGTCATCGACGCCAACGACACCGGCCGCGAGGTGCAGGTGGCCTTCTACGACCCGGACCGGGCCATGCAGAACTGCGCCTGGGACGCCGGCTGCCGCAGCCGCGCCAGCGACTGTCCCAATTCCATCACCTTCCTGGGCTGGAACCCGGTACAGGGCGGCAACCGCTGCAACCGCGGCTCGGGCGTCGACAGTGTCACCTGCTCCGACGGCATGCTCAGCGCCACGGTGACCCCGCTGTTCTGGAATCCCACCTGGGACCGGCGGGACTGCTTCAGCGACGTCTGCTCCGATCCCAACCAGCGCGATCGCCGCTCCGCCGTGCAGGTGGTGCAGAGCGTCAAGTTCATCAGGCGTCACGTGCTGCAACTCGACTACACCGTCACCAATCCCACCGATACCGGCCATGCCGCCACCGGCCAGGAGATGCCCACCGTCTACACCGCCAACGGCCAGGCCGGCCCCGACCTGTGGCGGATGTTCACCTCTGACGGGCGGGAGATCCTCATCGACACCCAGGGCAACGACCAGTTCTACCACGCCGAGTTCGAAAGCCCGGGCGGCTGGGCCACCATGCAGAACGATGATCTCAGCTACGGGGTGGGTCTCTACAACGAGAACCGCAACACCTCCTTCCAGGCCTGGCAGAGCCGCTCGCTGCCCTTCAACAACTTCCGCCCCATCTTCACCTTCGCCATCCCCGCCCAGGGCTTCGTGCGCGCCCGGGCCTACCTGATCCTCGGATCGCGTGACACCGTGGCCGCCGAGGCGGCCTGGCTGGACGGCAACCTGCCGCCCTTCGGCGTGCTCGACTCCCCGGCCGCCGAGGCCCAGCTCAGCGGCGCGGTGGCGGTGTGGGGATGGGCGCTCGACAACAAGGGCGTGGCCGGGGTGGAGCTGCTGCTCGACGGCTCGGTCACGGTACCACTGCAGTATGGCACCTCCCGGCCCGACGTGTGCCTGGCCTGGCCCGGCTACCCGGGCTGCGATCACGTGGGCTTCAGCGGCACCCTGGACACCTCCGGGCTCTCCGCCTGCCAGCACCTGCTGGAACTGCGTGCCTGGGACAACGACGGCAACTCCCGCATCCTGGCCCGGCGCCGCATCTCGGTAACGCACTGAACCCTGCCTGCCAGCAACCGTTTTGGGCTTGACATCCGGCTTCGGCTCTATTATTCGACTCATTGGTCTAATATAGACCCTTGGTTCGAACAATAATCCGCAAGGAGGAACCTCCGTGAGAACCGTCAACGAAAAGCAGCGCGCGCGCATCATCAGGCGCATCCACCGGGCGGCCGAGCGTGTCTTCGCCGAGTGCGGCTTCGAGCGGGCCACCATGGAACAGGTGGCGCGCCGGGCCGGGATGGCCAAGGCCTCGCTGTACCACTACTTTCCCGGCAAGCAGGCCCTGTTCGCCGCCGTGCTCGAGCAGGCCCTGGCGGAGTTGGAGCGGCTGGCCGAGCGTCCCGCTCCCGCCGGAGGGCAGCTCGCCCAGAGCCTGGAACTGGTGTTGGACTACCTGCACCAGCAGTACCACCTGCTGGGGTTGCTGCTGCCCATGCATGCCGCCGGCCGTGGCCGCCTGCGCCAGCTGGTGGGTCCGCAACTGGCCGCACGGGTGGAGCAGGTCCACCGGCAGACCTTCGCCGGGCTGAAACAACTGGCCGGCCTGATGGAGGGCGGCGAGCACCTGCCGGGACTGGTGCAGAGCGTCATGCTGGGGCTGGGGCAGAAGATGCAACACGGTCGCGGCAGCCAGGCCCGGCAGGAACTGGCCCTGCTCGAGCGCCTGCTGGAGACGGCTATGGCCGCAGGCAACGGGGGCCGGGAGGCGGAACGAGGCAGGCAATGAACGACCGGCAGCAAAGTTCCCGCCTCACGGCGTTGCTCGTGGCCCGGCCGCGCACGGCAATCGTCCTGCTGCTGCTGGCCACCGTGGTGTTGTCCGCCGGGATCACCCGCCTGCGGGTGGATACCGATGTCACCCGCGACCTGCCGCAGCACATTCCCGCCAAGCGCCTCTACGACCGCATGCAGAAGCTGTTTCCCTCCCGGGAGATGGTGGTGGTCGGTATCGAGGACGAATCCCTGTTCACGCCCGCGGGCATCGCCCGCCTGGATCGACTCACCCGCCGCCTGGAAGCCCTGCCCGGGGTCGACAGCGTTCTTTCCCCCACCTCGGCCCGCATCATCGAGGCCACCGACGATGGCCTGCGGGTGCGTCGAGCCGCCGAGCCCCTGCCCGCCGACGCCGCCCAGGCGGAGGCCGTGAAGCACACCCTGCTCGAGCAGCCGCTGTACCGGGGCACGCTGGTCTCCGCCGACGCCCGGGCCGTACTCATCATGATCATGGTCAAGGCCGCCACCCGCGAGGCCGATGTCGCCGAGCGGGTCATCGAGCTGGCCCGGGATCCCGCGCGCAACGAGGGCTTCACCATGCACGTCACCGGCCGGGCGGCCGCCACCTACTGGGCCAAGGTGATCATGGGCCGCGACATGGGCCTGCTCACCGGCATCGCCCTGCTGGTGGTGATGCTGCTGCTGGGGCTCAGTTTTCGTTCGCCGCGCGGAGTGCTGCTGCCGCTGCTGGTGGTGGTGGGTGCGGTGCTGTGGACGCTGGGCCTGATGGGTTACCTGGGAGTACCGCTCACCCATTCCACCGAGGTATTGCCCATCCTGCTCATCGCCATGGGAGTGGCCGACGGCATCCACATTCTCAAGGGCTACCATGCCCGCAGCCGGGAGGGAGGGACGCCGGCCCGGGTGGTGACCGGTACCATGACCGACCTGCAACGCCCGGTGGTACTCACCTCCATCACCACCGCGGTGGGATTCCTGGCCCTGAACACCTCGGGCATCGAGTCGATCATGATGCTGGGGTTGTTCACGGCTTTCGGAGTGATGGCGGCGCTGCTGTTCTCGGTGGCCTTCCTGCCGGCGGTACTGGTACTGCTGCCTCTGCCCGGTTCCCGGCGGCGGCCGGCCCGTCACTTCACCCGGCTGGAAGACTGGGCCGGCGGCTACGCCTCCTGGCTGGTGAAGCACCGGCGGGCGGCGCTGGCCGGCATCGTGATGCTCATCGTCCTGGCCGGGCTGGGAGCCACCCGGGTGCCCGTGGAGATGAGCAACCTGCAGAACTTCCGCCCCGACCATCCCTTCCGCCGCGACACCGAGGTGGTCAACCGTCATTTCCCGGCCGCCTCCACCTTGATGGTGGTGGTCGAGGGAGGCCGTCCCGACGCCATCAAGGACCCGGGCTTGCTCCGGCGCATGGATGAGTTGGAGAACTTCCTGCGCCGCCAGCCCCACGTGGGCCCGGTGCAATCCCTTACCGGCTTCATCAAGCAGATGCACCGGGTGCTGCACGGCGACCGGCCGCAGGAGTACCGCCTGCCCCGCGAGACGGAACACGAGCAGGTGAGCGAAGCCACCGGCGAGGAGGGCGGCCCGGAGCACCAGCTCACCTTCACCGTGCCCGGCCGGCAACTCATCGCCCAGTACCTGCAGCTGTACGAGATGAGCGGCCAGCCGGAGGATTTCGCCCACCTGGTCACCTACGACTACTCCACCGCGCGTATCACCGTGCTGCTGGACACCGACCGGGCCTCCCATCTCAACCGTCTGAGCCGGGCGGTGCGCCAGTACCTCGACCACCAGGGTGCCGGCCTGCACGCCGAGCTGACCGGCATGACCGAACTCATCCGCGCCGTCAACGAGATGGTCATCAGCGGCCAGGGTTGGTCCATCGCCACCTCGCTGCTGCTGGTGTGGCTGGTCACGGCCCTCATGTTCCGCTCCCTGCTGCTGGGATTGTTTGCCACCCTGCCGCTGTTCTTCAGCCTGTTTCTCAACTTCGGAGTGATGGGCCTGGCGGGCATCGCCCTGAACGTCATGACCATGGCCACCAGTTCGGTGGCGGTGGGCGTGGGTATCGACTATGCCATCCACTTCGTGCACCGCTACCAGGAGCGCCGCCGGGCCGGAGACGACTACGGCCGGGCGGCCAGCGAAAGCATGCGCCGCAGCGGCGTGGCCATCTTCCTCAACGCCCTGACCGTGGCCACCGGCTTCGCCGCCTTGATGTTCAGCGAGTTCGGGGGGGTGGCCCAGATGGGCTTCCTCATAGCCCTGACCATGATTACCAGTGCCTTCGGGGCGCTGACCATACTGCCGGCCCTGTTCGTGGCGCTGCGTCCCCGCGTGTTCGCGGTGGCCGGCGGGGAAGGACACGGAGGTGAGTCATGAAATATACGACCCTGGTGCTCATGCTGTCGACGCTGCTGCCGCTTCCGGCCCGGGCCGACAACCCGGCCCGGCGCATGATGGAACAGGTGCGCCGGCGCGCCAACTGGCACGACATGACCGGCCGGGTGGAACTGATACTGGAACAGAAGAACGGCGGGCGGCGCCGGCGCCTGATGAAGCTGTGGTCGCAGACCAACGAGCGCGACGAGACCCGCATGCTGCTGCGCCTGGTCGAACCGGCCGACGTGCGCGGCACCGGTTTCCTGCTCATCGAGCATGCCGCCGGCGAGGACGACCGGCGCCTGTTCCTGCCCGCCCTGCGCCGGGTGCAACGGATCTCCGCCTCCGGCAAGGGTGGCGCTTTCATGTCGTCGGATTTCACCTACTACGACATCGGCGCCCCCGAACTCGACGACTGGCGGTTCTCCCTGGGCGCCGACCGCCGGCTGGGCGACGTCACCTGCCGCACCGTGGTGGGCCGGGCGGCCAGCCACCAGGTCAGCAAGGACACCGGCTACAGCCGGGTGACCTGGTTCATCGACGGCCGGCGGCTGCTCATCCTCGGCGCCGAGTTCCACGACCAGGAGGGCACCCTGTTCAAGCGCCTGACCGTGGAAAAGGTGGAGAACGTCAATGGAGTGCCCTTCGCCACCGCCATGCGCATGGAAAACCTGCTCACCGGCCACCGCAGCGAGATGCGCTTTTTCGATCTCCGGGTCAACCAGGGCCTGGCGTCCAGCATCTTCAGCGAGCGCAACCTGCGCCGCTGGACCCGTTGACGGTCATGACTGCCCGGATCGGGTACGGCGGTGGGCAGTGGGCGGTGCTGGTCACGCTGCTGGCCGGGCTGCTGTGGCCGGCGCCCAGCCGGGGCGGCGACGACCGGGGAGTGCGCCTGTCCGGTCACCTCAAGGGCTACTTCTTCCAGCAGGTGCCCGACCCCTGGCTCAGCGATCGCGTGGGGGTGCGGCTGCAGCTGGGAGTGAGCGGCAGCTCGGGCAACTTCAGCATGTATGGGGCGGTCAACGCCGATGTCGATTCGCGGCTGTTGGCCGACGAGCCCGAGCGTCGCTCCGCCGGCGCCGAGGTCTACCCGGTGGAGGCCTGGGTGGAATACGGCGGAGACAGCTTCGACCTGCGCCTGGGTCTGCAGTACGTCTTCTGGGGACGCACCGACTGGATCAATCCCACCGACCTGTTCACTCCCTGGGACTATCCCGACATGGCCGCCGAACTGGAGGACTACCGGCTGGCCCAGCCGGCCTTGCGTCTCAAGTGGTACCCGCTCGACGAGCTGGTCGTCGACCTGGTCTGGCAGCCGCTGTTCCGGCCTCACCGCCTGGGTAGCAGCTCGCACCAGGGTGAGCTGCCGGTGCTCGAGGTGCAACGGCTGCTGCCCGAGCACCAGCCGCAGAACGGCGAGTTCGGCCTGCGGCTTTCCCACTCCATCTCGGCTCTGGCCCTGGACTGGGCGGTGAGCTTCTACCAGGGGTTCGAGAAGCTGCCGGTGATGAACGCCCGGGTGGTGCTGGACGAGCAGGTCCAGCCGCCGCAACCGCTGGGGCTGGTGCTGGAGCAGTACTTCGGACGCCTGTGGATGGCCGGGGCCGATCTGGCCAAGGCCTGGGGCCCCGTCGTCGTCAAGGCCGAGGCGGCCCTGAAGATGACCCGGGACCGGGCCGGTGACGATCCCCTGGTGCGCAACTGGCGCCTGGAGGCAGTGGCCGGGGCCGACTGCTCGCTGGGCGACGACTGGTCGCTGGGGATGCAGACCATCGCCACCTTCTGGTTCTCCTACGACCGCACCAGCGAGCGGGCCGCCTGGCAGCAAGACGGCGGCGCCGCGCCCCCCTTCCTGCACGGCGACGATGAGATCTCGCTTTCGCTCAAGCTGCGCGGCCAGTTGAGCGATCACCTGGGGCTGCAGTTCATCGCCATCCACAGCCTGAGCTACCACGACTTCTTCCTGCTGGGCTTTCTCCACTGGGAACCCGCCGACGCCGTGCGCCTGGTGCTGGGCGGGGTGGGCTTTTTCGGCCTGGAGGACAACACCCCCTACGCCTCCCAGGAGGGAAACTCGCGTCTTTTCGCGGAAGTCAAGTATAGTTTCTGATTCCGGTAAAAAAGCCGTCCACCCCCGGCCCGGATGCGGTATCATCGGGTCATGAACAGTCGCAGACGCATCATCACTTTGACCACCGACTTCGGCCTGCGCGACGGCACCGTGGGCGCCATGAAGGGAATCATCCTCGACATCTGTCCCGAGGCCCAGGTGGTGGACGTGGCCCACGACATCCCCGCCCACGACGTGGTGGCCGGGGCCCTGACCCTGGAAGCGGCGGTGCCTTATTTTCCCAAGGGCACCATCCACGTGGCGGTGGTGGATCCCGGGGTGGGCTCGGCACGCCAGGCGGTGGCCCTGCAGACACCGCTGTGTTCCTTCGTGGGACCCGACAACGGCATCTTCGAACTGGTATGGAAGTCGGCCGAGTCCAACTTCGGGCTGGGCAACATGAAGGCGGTCAAGCTCAGCGAGCGAGACTTCTTCCTCAAGAAGATCAGCCCCACCTTCCACGGCCGCGACATCTTCGCTCCGGTGGCCGCCCACCTGGCCCGGGGCACCCCCATCGGGAAACTGGGTCCGCCGGCCACCCGCCTGCAGCGACTGGGCATCGCCGAGACCACTCCGCTGAAGGGCGGCGGGTTGCAGGGAGTGGTGCTGGCCTTCGATCACTTCGGCAACGCCATCACCAGCATCGGCTCCGAGGAACTCTCCTCCCTGGGTCCGGCCGACGACCTGCAGGTCACCCTGGGACGGCGCGCCATCGGCCCGCTGCGGCGCACCTTCGCCGACGTCGAACCGGGCGAGCCGCTGGCCTACATCGGCTCCACCGACCGGCTGGAGATCGCCGCCCGCAACCAGCCGCTACGGGACATGCTGGGAGTGGAGACCGGCGAGACGGTCACGGTGCGGCGCATCTAAAACCCCCAAAAGCCCAAAACCCCGCAAAACCCCGGGGACAGGCCCGAGCGAAAGCGCTTACGGATCCTGTACTTACTGCACACGGGGCGAGTGTTTTCTTGATAACATCCTGATATTGAAGACATATCCCGAGACGGCGCTCTTCTCTCCCGGTAACCAGTTGAATTACATGGTATTTCCCGCGGGCCTGTCCCCGGGGTTTCGGGGTTTCCGCGGGCCTGTCCCCGGGGTTTCGGGCCTTTTACAGGCGGCTCCACAGGCGCCGGGCCTGCTCGCGGGCGCGGGCGGCTACCGCGGCCGGGTCGACGTCGACGGGTTGCCCGGCCTCCAGGCGGACACGCCCCCCGGTCACCACCAGCCAGGCCGGCAGGCGGCCGCAGCCGAACAGCAGGTGCCCGGTGAAGTTGCCGGCCTCCAGCGGGGTGGGCGGGAAGTAGTCCAGCACCACCAGGTCGGCCGGGGCCCCGGGAGCGATCTCGCCCAGGGGCACGCCGAAAAGGCGGCTGGCGATGCGGCGGTTGTTGTCGAGGAGCATCCCCAGTTCGGGCCACATCAGGCGCGGGTCGGCCTCCTGGTGGCGGCCCAGCAGGTAGGCCGCCCGCAGCTCCTCGCGTACGTCGGCCTCCATGCCGTCGGTGCCGAGGCCCACCCGCAGCCCGGCGGCCAGCATCCGCCGGAGCGGCGCCGCCCCCACGGCGTTGTTCATGTTCGACTGCGGGTTGTGCACCAGATCCACCCCGGCAGCGGCCAGCCGCTGCCAGTCGCCGGGGCCAGTGTGCACACCGTGGACGGCCAGCGAGCCCGGCGGCAGCACCCCGGCGGCCAGCAGCCGCTCGGCGGCCCCGGAAAAGCCGCGCCGGCGGGCATCTTCGTTGTCGGCCTCATCCTCGGCCAGGTGCACGTGGCTGGCCAGTCCCTGCTCGCCCAGCGCCTGGCGACACAGGCCCAGGGTGACGTCCGAAAGCGTGAAGGAGGCATGCAACCCCAGCAGGGCGGCCAGGTCATCGCGGCCGCGGACCGTGCCGGCGAAGCGCAGGTTCTCCTCGAGGGCCTGCCGGGCCGACGCCGGACCATGGCGATCGCTCACCTCGAAGCAGGTGGCCAGGCGCACCCCCAGCCGGCGGGCGCTATCCGCCAGCACTCCCAGGCTGCCGGCGATGGCCCCGTAGGAGGCGTGGTGATCGACCACCGTGGTCACCCCGGCCCGCAATCCCTCCAGCAGCATCAGCTCCGCCCCGGCACGGATATCATCGAGGTCGAGCACGGCGTCGAGCCGCCACCACAGGCTCTCGAGGATCTCCGTGAAGTTGCTCGCCGGCTCGCCCGGCAAGGCCAGGCCCCGGGCCAGCGCCGAGTACAGGTGCATGTGGGCGTTAATGAAACCGGGCACCAGCAGTCGCCCCCCGGCGTCGATCACCCGGGCCCCGGCCGCCTGCCCGGCCAGTTGCTCGTCGTCGCCCAGAGCTTCCTGGCGGCCGTCGCGCACCAGCACCCCGCCGTCGAAGACCCGGGGGTGCTCGCCGCCGGTCCACACCCGGGCGTTTCTCAACCACAGGGCCTGCTGTTCCTGGTCCATGGCCACCGCCATGTCAACCTCCCTGAGCACGGGGAACGCTCGCCCGGCGCCATTGCCGGCAACGCTAGATGAGTTGCCCGGGACTGTCAAACGACGGCCGGTCCACTAACTGGCACTGGCTTGTCAATTTGCGCTATATTGTATGCGAGCTGTGGACAGGGGAAACGATGTCACAACGCTTCGGCAAGTACCGGCTCATGCGACGCATCGCCATCGGCGGCATGGCCGAGATCTTCGTGGCCCGGCGCGAGGGCATGCAGGGCTTCCACAAGACCATCGTCATCAAGCGCATCCGCCCCCATCTTTCCGAAAACCCCACCTTCGTCAACATGTTCCTCAACGAGGCCCGCCTGGCCGCCGAGTTGAACCACTCCAACATCGCCCAGATCTACGACCTGGGTCGCATCGCCAAGTCCTACTTCATCGCCATGGAGTACATCAACGGCCGCGACATGCGCACCATCGTACCCAAGGCCGAGAAACAGGGCATCCCCTTCCCCATGGAATACTCGCTCAAGGTGGCCCGCGACGTGTGCGAGGGCCTCTACTACGCCCACCGCCACAGCGACGAGAAGGGCCGTCCGCTCAACATCGTCCACCGCGATGTCACCCCGGAAAACATCATGGTCTCCTTCGACGGCGAGGTGAAGATCCTCGACTTCGGTATCGCCAAGGCCGAGAACCTGGTCTCGGAGACCCGGGCCGGGGAAATCAAGGGCAAGCTGGGTTACCTGAGTCCGGAGCAGATAAACGGCAAGGCCGTCGATCACCGTTCCGACCTGTTCGGACTGGGAGTGGTGCTCTACGAGTGGATCACCGGCCACAAGCTCTTCACCGGCTCCAGCGACGTGGAGGTGCTGCGGGCGGTGCTGGAGGGCCGCATCTACCCCCCCTCTTACTTTCGCGAGGATGTCCCCGGCGAGGTGGAGACCATCCTCATGCGGGCCCTGGAGCGTAACCGCGAGCAGCGCTACCAATCGGCCTGGGACATGCTGGCCGACATCGACGAGTTCCTCTCTCACCACACCTTCATGCCCAGCAACATCCACCTGTCGAACTTCCTGCGCCAGATCTTCGCCGACGAGCTGGAACGCCCGCCACCCGAAGATGAATTTCCGGGCGAAGAGCCGGAAGCAGACGGCGAGGAATCGCAGCGCACCATGCTGGTGGATACCGGCCGTCATCGCCTGGGTCCGCCGGGAGACGAGCCGGCGGCGACCGGCAACGACGACCTGCTGGCGGTGGAGATCCGCCTCAGCCCCGACCATTACCGGTGCCTGTCGCAACTGGCCCGCTACCACGGCCTGGGGATGGACGAACTGATAGGCCAGATTCTAGATGGTTATTGCCGCTTCCTGCCCCCCGTCAGCGAACAGCCAGCGCCCGACGACGAGTGAACGGGCGGGCCGAGAAAGGACAGGTCGACATGCAGCTGCCAAAATCTCGGAGATGGTTGCCGGCAGGCGTCCTGGCGGTACTAGCGGCCGGGATAGCGAGCTGCCAGGACTCCTCTGGCACTCTCACCTGCGCCATCGATGCCGATTGCCCCACCGGCATGCATTGCCAGGACCGGCACTGCGTCGGCGACGAAGACGCCGGCACTCCCGACGGCGACGGCGGTTCCCCGGGTGACATCGTCACCAATCCCGATCACGGCGACCTGGGCCGTCCCGACGGCGGCGGCCTGGCCTCCTGCCAGGGCGACAACGACTGCCGCCCGGGCGAGGTCTGCTTCAACAAGCTGTGCGTCAAGGTGCTGCCGGACCCGGACTGCGCCAGCGACGATGACGACACCTGCCCCAACGACAGCTACTGCGAGCCGCAACTGGACGGCTGCGTTCCCTGGCCCGCCCACCCCGACCCCCAGCCGGCCTGCGAGTACATTCCCCCGGCCGGCCAGTTCACCCCCCGGGAGGAATGGGTGTGGCAGAACCCGCAGCAAGCACCCGAATGGGACGAGGTGATGATGACCCCGGTGGTGGTGGCGCTGGACGGCCTGCCGCCCGGCGACACCTTCGCCGCCCCGGCGGTGGTGTTCAACTCCTTCAACGCCGAGCACGGCTACTCCCAGGACGGCATCCTGCGGGCGGTAAAGGGCAGCGACGGAAGCCCGCTCTTCTCGGTGACCGATCCCGCCCTTTACACCCACCCGGTGGCGGGCATAGCCGCCGCCGATATCGATGACGACGGACTGCCCGAGATCGTCACCGCCGCCAGCGGCGGCGGCGATCTCCTCTGCTTCGAATCCGACGGCACCCTCAAGTGGCGGACCAACGGCGCCAACCTCAACGTGGGCTGGGGCGGGCCGGCCATCGCCAACCTCGACGGCCAGGGAGCGCCCGAGATCGTCGTCGGGGCGGCCGTGGTCTCCGCCGACGGCCAGGTGCTGTGGTCGAAGAGCGGCTCGCGCGGCCAGCAACCCAACACCGGCACGGCGGCACCGTTTTCCGTGCCCGCCGACGTCGACGGCGACGGCGACATGGAGATCGTCACCGGCGACACCCTCTACGACCACGAGGGCAGCGTCATCTGGAGCACCGGCTTCGGTGACGGCTTCGTGGCCGTGGCCAACTTCAACCGCTCCGAGCAACCGGAGATCGTGGTGGTATCGCGGGGTTCGGTGAGGCTGCAGAGTTCCTCCAGCGGCGACATCCTCTGGCTGGCGCCGCCCGAGCGGCTCAACCAGCTTCCCGAGTGCGATCCCAACTGCGGCCTGCTGGGTCCGCCCACGGTGGCCGACTTCGACGGAGACGGCGAACCGGAGATCGGCGTGGCCGGTTCCGATGTCTACCTGGTACTGGACACGAGCGGCCAGGTGCTGTGGAGCGTGGCCAGCCGCGACCGCAGTTCCAACATCACCGGCTCGGCGGTGTTCGACTTCGAGGGCGATCGCCGCGCCGAGGTGGTCTACGCCGACGAGGTGGAACTGAAGGTGCTGCGGGGCGCCGACGGCCAGGTGCTCTACAGCCAGCCCCACTCTTCCTTGACCGCCTGCGAGTACCCGGTGATCGCCGACGTCGACGGCGACCAGAACGCCGAGATCGTCATCGCCCAGAACACCCTGATGGCCGACGCCCCCCAGAAGTTCAAGGGCATCCGCGTCTTCGGCGATGCCCAGGACAACTGGGTGGACACCCGGCGCATCTGGAACCAGCATGCCTACCACGTCACCAACGTCAACGAGGACGGCTCCGTGCCGGCCGTCGCCGAACGCAACTGGTTGATAGCCGGGCTGAACAACTTCCGCCAGAACGTCCAGGGAGAGGGCTTGTTCCAGGCCCCGGACCTGACCGCCCGGCTGGTGGAGGCCTGGACGGCCGCCTGCCAGATCAACGGTCTCATCATCTGGGCCCAGGTCAGCAACCGCGGTTCCCGGGCGGTGGCGGCGGGAGTTCCGGTGTCCTTCTACCGGGGAGATCCCCGCGCCGGCGGCCAGTTGCTGGGCACGGTGCGCACCACCCAGCCGCTGTACCCGGGCAACAGCGAATTCGTCGCCTTCGTCTGGCTCAACCCGCCCATGAACACCCCGCTGGACATCTGGGTGGTGGCCGACGACGACGGCTGGGACCAGGGCGCCGGCGCTCCCCGCGGGGAGAACTCCGAGTGTCGCGAGGGCAACAACCTGGGCTACCTGAACGACATCACCTGCCTGCCGGAGACTTGATCAGCCCCGGGGCGGTGTCCTCTCTCTCTGCCAGGTTCGGCGCAGCACCTCCAGGCGCCGGCGCATGCGCCCGGCGTGACTGGCCGGCCAGTAGAAGCGGTCGCAGTCGGGGCAGCGGGCCAGGGGCAGGCCGGCCTGCAGCACGTGGTAAGGAACCCGGTTGCCGGCCTGCTCGGCCGTGGCCGCCTGCAGCAGACTGTTGCAGCGCAGGCAGCGGTTTAGCGGAGCAGCCAGGGGATCGATGTCGTAGGCCAGCAGCACCTGCAGCAGCTGCCGTTCCAGGTGGTCGCTGGCCACCAGCAGGTGCGGGCCGATACGCCGGCGGCGCAGCAGCTGCCGGTTGCGCGTGAGCAACACCCGGCCCTGTTCCAGGGCCGTCTCCACGGGATCGCGGTCATCGCCGGCGGCACGCCAGAGGCAGTCGCAACCACAGGCCCGCAACCAGCGGGCCAGCCGTCCCAGCATGTGGTCGACCAGGAAGGCCGGCGGCGGCCCTCGTCGTTCATCGCTCAAGCCGGCTCCTTTCCCGGCCGGGCCCGGCGCAGCAACGGCCACCAGCACAGCGTCCACAGCAACGCCAGCAGCGGCAGCAACCAGGCCAGGTGGAACAACACCGGCCAGTCGCCGCCGTGCAGCCAGAAGGGAGCCGGCCGCCATCCGGCCAGGCGCCACAGGGGCGAGTACTGCCAGTCGAGGTAGAGATGATCCCCGGCAAAGACATCGATTCCCCGGGCGGCCTGTCCGGCGCGCAGGGCATGCAGCAGGGAAAACACCTCTCCCAGGGCGAAGTACAGTTGCTGGGCCGCCAGCAGCAGCCCGGCGGCCGCGGCCAGGCGCAGCCGGCGCAACGAGCCGGCCTGGAGCTGGTCGCTCAGCCAGCAACCGCAGGCCAGCGCCAGCATGGCAAACAGCGGATACAGGTGCCGTGGACCCAGGCAGAAGCCCCCGTGCCACTCGTAACGCCCGGCCAGCAGCAACAGGCGGAACAGCATCGCCGCCAGCAACCACCAGCCCAGGGAGCGGGAACGCCGCAGCAGCCGGGGCCAGCAGGCCAGGCCGGCCACCGCCAGCGGGCAGTACCACAGCAGGCCCTTGCCGGCACCGCCCAGCAATCCCCACAGGCCGCGCCAGAAGTTCCCCGGACCGGAGTAGGGATTGGCCAGGTACAGGCCACCCGCCGCCGAGCGCCCCGTCTCCAGCCAGTCACCGAAGCGGGCCCAGTTGTACAGGCCCAGGACCAGGACCACCAGCAGCGCCGCCGCCGCCGCCAGGCCCAGCCCCGGCCAGGCGCGCCGGCCCAGCGGTCGCAGCTCGACCACGGCCAGGCCCGCCAGGAAGGGCACCTGCAACCAGGCCGAGAGGTGGGCGGTACCGGCCAGTCCCAGCGCCGCCCCGGCCAGCAGCGCCGGCAGCGGCCGCACCCGGCCCTGCCGGCGGGCCCGGGCCGCCTCCCGCAGCAGCAGCCACAGGCACAGCAGCAAGCCCAGGTCGGCCAGCGGTTCGGCGAAGAAGGTGCCGGCATAGGCCCAGGCGGGAGTGGCCAGTCCGAACAGCAACCCGGCCAGCCAGGCCGCCGGCGGCACCAGGCCCAGCTGCCGCCCCAGCAGCAACACCAGCAGCGACGCCAGGGCCGTCACCAGGGCATTGAACCAGGTGGCCGCGAAGCGCTCGGCATGGGGACGGCAGGGCGCGGCGGCCTCCCCTTTCAGGAAGGCGGCCATCCCCCCCGGCAGGTAGTGGCTGGGCCCCAACCAGGGTTGCGGCCGGCAACCGGCCAGCTCCACCAGCAAGTGGTTCAGGCCCACCAGCCCGGCAGCCAGCAACGGCTGCAGGGGGCCGAAGATGGCGTAGTAACGTCCGTCCACGCCCGGGGCCAGGCCGAATTCGGGCCAGCCGGACAGCGGTTCCGCCACCGCCGGAACCTCGAGCCGGGAAAGCGACCGGGCGGTGCGAAACAGCAGCTCGGCGTCGGGCGAGCGGATACCGCCGTAGCCGCCCGCCAGGTACAGCGGCAGCAGCAGCGCCACCAGGAGGGCGGGCCGGTAATTCCGGAGCCGGCTTCTTTCACTGTCCGCTCGCGGTTGCGTTTGCGCTTTCTCCACGACAACGCTATTGTAACCGCCGTTGACGCGCAGGAAAAGGCCGTGCTAACGTGCCCTTGGCCCGGTGGTAACCGCGCAGCCTGGGAGACAGGAGATGGCCATTCGACAGGTCAAATGGATAGTGGTGCTGGTGCTGGCCCTGGGAATCGCATCCTGCCAGAGCGGCCCGGAACGGCGCAAGCCGGTCACCTACCGCACCAGCGCCCGGGAGAACTTCATCAAGGGCAAGAAGGCCTTCGACGACGAGGACTACCTCGAGGCCATCGAGTTTTTCAAGTTCGTGAAGAACAAGTTCCCCTATTCCAAGTACTCCATCGAGGCCGATCTCTACCTGGCCGATTGCTACTTCAAGCGGGACAAGTACCTGGAAGCGGCCGAGGCCTACGAGAACTTCGTCAAGCTGCACCCGCGCCACCCCCGGGTGCCCTACGCCATGTTCCAGGTCGCCGCCTGTCACTTCGAGAAGATTCCCTCGGACTGGTTCCTGATCCCACCGGCCTACGAGATGGACCAGGCCGAGACGGTAATCACCATCAACAAGCTGCGCAAGTACCTCAGGAACTGGGGCCAGCACGAAAAGGCCAAGGAAGCCAGGCGCATGCTGGCCGAGTGCCTCAAGCGCATGGCCCAGCGCTCCATGTACGTGCTGGACTTCTACCGCAGCCGCCGGCGCTACCAGGCGGTGGTCTGGCGCGCCGACGAGATACTGAGCAAGTACTCGGGCGTAGGCTTCGACGAGGAAGCCCTCATGCGCAAGGCCCAGGCACTGGTTGAACTGGAGCAGCCCGGCGAGGCCACCAAGGCCATCTCCCAGTTGCTGAGTCGTTTTCCGCAAGGCCGGTACGCCGACGATGCCCGGCAGCTTCTGCAGCAGGTGCAACGGCAGGTTCAGCGCCAAGCCCAGGCCAAACAGTCAACCGGCAAAAAAACCGCGGGCGGGAAACCAGTGGACGGGAAACCAGGACAGAAACCGGAAAACAGCAAGTCGGGAGAGCACAAGAAGTGAGTAGTACGCCGTCACCGGCCCGTTTCCCGGGCATCCCGGTCAGCCGGCAGCACCAGTGGCTGGTACTATTGGAACTGCTGGCAGTGGTTTCATTCTCCTGCGCGGTACAGCAGCGCTCCGGTCCCCTGGGCCTGCTCGACAAGTTGCGTAGCGCCTGCCAGCGGCGCGACGCCGGGGCCATCATGCTCGACACCGATCCCGGCTACCTGGACACCCTGGGAGGACGGGGTCGGCTGGAGGACGATCTGCGCCAGTTGTTCACGGTCTACGGCCAACTCGATGTCCGCTGGCAGGACGAGCGCCTGCAGGAAGACCGGCTGGAGAGCCACCTGCAGATCTCCGGGCGCCGTTTCCGCTTTTCCGGGCCGCAGGTCATCACCCTGCAGGAGGTTGCCGGCAACTGGTTGATAACCTCCGGCCTGCTGGAAGTTCCCCGGGGCATCCTGGACACCTTGCGGGAAAGAAGGCTGGGACTGGAAGAAAGCGACCTGGGCCGCCTGCGCCGCGTCATCTCGGAAGACTACCAGGGTCCGGGCGGCAGCCGGAAGCAGCTGCTGCAACGGCTGGAGTCGGACCTGGAGCACGGTCCCCAGCGGGCACTGGTCGTGAACGACCTGGTCATCGAGGCCGGGCGCCAGCGGGCAACGGTCATTCAGTCATACCTGTTGATCCTGGGTGTGGGAGACCGGAAAAAGCAGATCAAGGGCCGGGAGAAGATACAGCTTCTCTATCAGGCCTCGCGCTGGCGAATAGCCGGCGGCTTGGGCTAGGACGGGTGAAAACAGCTTTTCGAGGTTCCCCGGGGAACTTCGAATCAGGCAAGGAGAGGCCAAGGCATGCTGGACGAACAGACCAGGGATTTGTTGAAACTGGGTCGCGAGGCCTACCGCAAGAGGGAATACTCGCGCGCGGAAAGCTACCTCACCCGGGTACTGGAGAAGGCAGAGAACTTCGCCGACGTGCACAACATGCTGGGAGTGATCTTCCACGACCGGGGGCTGTTCTCCAAGGCCCAGCATCACTTCGAGCGGGCGCTGGCCATCAACCCCGGCTACACCGAGGCGGCCCTGAACCTGGCGGTGACCTATAACGACCTGGGTCGCTACAACGACGCCAAGGAGGTTTTCAACCAGGCCCTGTCGGCTGCCCGGGTCCCTCCCGGTGAGTTGGATCCCTTCGTGCGCGGCAAGATCGCCAACATGTATTCCGAGATCGGCGAGGTCTACCAGACGGCCGGCCTCTACGACAAGGCCGAGCAGGAATTCATGAAGGCATTGCAACTGGGCCCTGGTTTCGTGGACATCCGTCTCAAGCTGGCCCAGGCGTTGCGTGACCAGGGCAAGGCCGACCAGGCCATAGAACAGTTGCGGCGCATCATCCAGGATCAACCCGGATTCATCAACGCCCGCATTCACCTGGGTGTGACCCTGTACTCGCTGGGCCGGACCAGCGAAGCGCTGGCGGAATGGCAGGAAGTGCTGCGACAGGATCCGGAGAACCGCAGCTGCCAGATGTACATGAAGCTGATCGACAGGCCCGAAAAGGAATGAAAGCCCGCCGGACGTGCTTTCTTGCCAACGCGGGCCAGGATGCTAGAATGAGACCAATCGCCACCCCAGTACGGAGTCGAGGTCATGTCCGATTTCAACGATAGCGACGGCAGGCGTTTTGCCCTGAAATTCATTTCCGGCAAGTACCAGGGAGGCATGTTCCCGCTCAAGCCCGGGCGGGAAATCGTGGTTGGCCGCAGCTCCGACATGGACATGGTGCTGGTGGAAGACATGGTCTCCCGCAAGCACGCCAAGATCTCCACCGCCGAGGGAAAGATCGTCATCCAGGACCTGGGCTCCACCAACGGCACTTTCGTCAACGGCGAAAAGGTTCGCAAGGCCAGGCTCAAGGAAGGCGATCGCATCCTCATCGGTACCTCCATTCTCAAGCTGGTGGCACTGGAAGAAGACGCCGGCCGAAAGTCCTACAGCGACGATGAGGTCAAGAGCATGATGGAGCAGGTGGCCGCCAGCAAGGGTCGCGCCTCCAGCCCCATGTCCGGGCGCATCGACGAGGTACCGATACCCGACCTGCTGCAGCTTTTCTCCACCAGCAAGAAAAGCGGCGTTCTGGTGGTGCGCTCCAACGATCACGAAGGCAAGGTGTACCTGCGCCAGGGCAAGGTCTACTACGCCAGCATCGACAATCGCCACGAAATCGGCCCGCAAAAAGCCTTCAACCGCATCGTCGGCTGGACGGAGGGCTTTTTCGAGTTGACCGGACCCTCGGAAGAGAAGTTCATGGTGGAACTGGACGAGAGCACCGAGGGGCTGCTCATGGATGCCATGCGCTCCATGGACGAACTGGGTCGCATCAAGGATCATCTGCCGGCTCCCGGTACCCGCTACGCCCTGGCCAAGCCCATGAGCCCGGCCCTGCGCGACCTGGAACCGGATCAACTGGACGTCCTGCAGGCGGTGCACAACCACGGCCGGGTGGACGCCATCCTCGACGAAAGCCTGCTGCCCGACCTGGAAACCTACCAGGCCCTGCTGCACCTGATCAGAAGCGGTTACATCCGCGAAGCACGCTGACGGCGCCTGCCGTCACTCGTTGTCTCCGACACCCCGGCGACGGGCGAAGAGCAATTTCATTTCCTGCACTCCCAGCAGGCGACAGGCCAGCAAGTAGACCCCCCCCGCCAGCGCCGCCGCCGCGGCCAGGTGCAGCAGCTTGCCGGCCAGGCCACCCTCCCGCCAGACCGCCAGGCCGGTGAAGGGCCAGGCCACGGCCCCGGCCAGCAGCGCCGCCACCAGGATCCTGGCACCGGCGGCCAGCACCCGGCCCAGCCCCAGCCGCCCCAACTTGCGACGCAGGGCGATCACCAGCCAGGTGCAGTTGAAGACCGCCGAGATGACGTTGGCCAGGGCCAAGCCGGCCGGGCCCAGCGGGCCCATGAGCAGCACCCCGCAGGCGGCGTTGAGCAGAAAGGCGAAAAAGGCGATGACCACCGGCGTCCTGGTGTCCTTGAGGGAATAGAAGGTAGGCACCAGGTTGCGAATCATGGCTACGGCCCAGATGCCCTGCGCGGCGAAGAGGAAAACCCGGGCGGTTACCAGGGTATCGGCGGGACCGAAGCGGCCCCGCTGCAACAGGGTGGCGATGAGCGGCACCCGGCACACCGTCATCCACACCATGGCCGGCAGGCACACGAACAGGGTCAGGCGCAACGCCAGCGACAGCGTCTCCAGCAGCTTGTCACGGCGCCCGGCGGCGGCATGGCCGGACAGATCGGGCAGGGCCACCGTGGCCACCGCCACCGCGAACACCCCCAGGGGCAGTTCCAGGAAGCGATCCGAGTAGTACAGGTAGGTGACGCTGCCCTCGGGCAGCAACGAGGCCAGCGCCCGGGACACCAGCACGTTGACCTGGTACACGGCCACCCCGAACAGCGCCGGTCCCATGAGCCGGAACATGCGCCCCACCGCCGGGTGGCGCCACCCCCGCTGCGGCAGCAGGCGTATGCCGCGGGCCCGCAATACCGGTATCTGCAACAACATCCCCAGCACGCCGCCGGCCAGCACCCCGATGGCCATGGAGAGGATGGGCGGCTTTACCACCCCCGACAACAGTAGTGCCGAAGTCACGATGCCGATGTTGAGCAATATGGGGGCGGCCGCCGGGGCGGCGAAGTGCCGCAGGGTGTTGAGCGCGCCCGCGAACAGGGAGGTCAATCCCACCAGCAGCAGGTAGGGGAACAGCACCCTGGTCAAGGTTACCGCCAGTTCGTGGCGTAGCGGCTCGAACCCGGGAGCGAACAGTTTCACCAGCCAGGGACTGGCCGCCATTCCCAGGGCGCAGAACACCAGCAGCAGCACGGTAAACAGGCCCAGGGTCACCCGGAACAGCCGCTGCAGCTGCTCGCGGCCCTGCTGTACCAGCACCTCGCCGAACACCGGTACGAAGGCCACTGCGCTGGCCCCCTCGGCCAGCAGGCGCCGGAAGACGTTGGGAATGGTGAAGGCGATGTTGAAGGCGTCGGCGGCGGCGCCGGCCCCGAACAGTCCCGCGAAGACGATGTCCCGGAGCAGGCCGCTGAGACGACTGAGCAGGGTCAGCGCGGAGACCGTCCAGGCGCGAACGGCCAGCCTGGTCTCGTCGGCGTTGGCGGGCAGGAGCCTTACTCCTGGAGAATGTGGAACTCCACCCGCCGGTTGGCAGCCCGGCCGCGGCGCGTGCGGTTGGATGCAATGGGGCGGCCCTCGCCGTAACCCACGGCCTTGAGACGGTCGGGTTCTATACCCTTGTCGATGAGGTACTGGCGCACCGAGTCGGCCCGGTTTTCGCTGAGGCGCTGGTTGAGGGCATCGGAGCCGCGGCTGTCGGTGTGGCCCTGGATCTCCACCTTCATCTTGGGATAGTCACGCAGCACCTGGGCCACCTGGTTGAGCAGGCGGAAAGAGCGCGGCAGGATGCGCCACTTGCCCGTGGCGAAGTACACCTTCTGCTTGATCTCGATACGCTTCTTGTCCCGGTTGATCTTCACCAGGCTGTACTTGCGCGGGCAGCCCTTGCCCTGGGGGCTGTCGGGCGGCCCGGGCTCGTTGGGACACTTGTCCTCGGTGTCCAGCAGGCCGTCGCCGTCGTTGTCGGGATCGGGGCAGCCGTCGTCATCCTGGAAGCCGTCCTTGTCCTCGGGCTCGTTGGGACACTTGTCGGTGGTGTCGGGCAGGCCGTCGTTGTCGTTGTCCAGATCGGGACAGCCGTCCTCGTCCTGGAACTGGTCCTTGTCCTCGGGCTCGTCCGGGCACTTGTCGACGTCGTCGGTGATGCCGTCGCCGTCGCGATCCTTGACCGGGCAACCCTTGTTCTCGGGAGGACCGGGATCGTTGGGGCACTGGTCTTCGACATCGGGCAGGCCGTCCTGGTCATTGTCGAAGTCGGGGCAGCCGTCTTCGTCCTGCCAGTTGTCCTTGTCCTCGGGATCGTTGGGACACTTGTCGACGTTGTCCAGGATGCCGTCCTGGTCCTTGTCGCCCGGCGGACAACCCTGGTACTCGGGCAGGCCCGGGGTGTCGGGGCACTTGTCGTCGACATCGAAGATGCCGTCACCGTCGCGGTCGGTCTTCTTGATGGCCACGATCTTGGGCGGCTGCTTGATGAGCACCTTCTTGGGAGCACAGTCCTTGGAATCTTCCAGGGCCTTCTTGACCGCCGCCAGGGCCACCTTGACGTGATCGTTGGCCCGCAGCCAGTTGCCCTGATCAAGTTCGTCCAGGCAGAACTGCACGTTGGTTTCGGCCAGCGCCAGCTCGCGCGGGGCGCACTTGTAGGCGCCGCTCTTGCGGGCCTTGGCGATGTCGCGCTTGACCACCTCGGCATCGGCACGGATCTTGGCCCCGGATACACAACCGCTGCCGGCCGCCGCCAGCAACAGGGCCATCAACAGCAGGGAAGCTCGCCCAATTCGGTTCATGGACATCTCCTCGATCCCCGGCGCTTCACTGCCTGGATTCGCCCAGAGACTTGTCCCGCGCCGTCTTGGCCAGATCGCGGGCCTTGGATGCATAGTCTATGGAATACTCGAAATCGGATGTACCCCACTTCTCGCGGGCCTTGTGCAGGTACTGCTCGGCGGCGGTGTACTCGTAGGGCGATTTCTGATCGGCCTCGGCCGTCTTGGCGTTGTGCAACGCGGTGTCGGCCTCGATGATGACGGAGGTCGACTCCACCGGCCCACAGGCCGCCAGCGCCATGCCCAGCAGCAGCGCCACCAGCAGCCCACCTGTCAACAGAGTGCGAGATTTCATTTTACCTCTCTCCACGGCAGCGCGGAAGGCGGCGGGGCGGCCCGCGCGCACTTCCAATTCCATGATTTGCCGTGATTTTCTAACGTATCCCGGCTCCGGGTGTCAAGGAAAAAGCCCTTGGTTGCCAAAGCCCCCTGTGTGATAATGGCGGCCGGACCCGAACTGACGAGGTGTGAGATAGCAGCCATCGTGCCGGCACTGGGAATCCTCATCGGCTTCAGCGTGGCCTACGCCGCCAACCTGCAGGTCCGCCGCGGGGCCCGCTTCTGGCGTGACGCCTACCTGCCGGGCATGCTGCTGTACGAGCTGCTGGTGTTGCTGCCCCCGGCGTTGTACCTGTTTATCAAGTATCCCCACTGGAGCAGCCTCTTCCTGGTGCCTCCGGGCACTGCCTCCCGGGCCTGGCCGGTGCTGCTGGTCATGGCGGGGACGCTGCTGCTGTCCTTCCTCGGCTTTGCCGCCGGCTTCGCCCTGTGCCGGGCCCGGCGCCAGGGATTGGTGCTGGGGTGCCTGTTGCTGATGGCCGGAGGACTGGTGGCCATCGTCGCCGCGGTGCAGTCCCGGCTGCGCGGGCTGGCCGGCAGCGCTGCCTGGGACGGTCCCAGTTCCAGCAACCTGGTGCTGTTCCTGGCCCTGGTGGTGCCGGTGGTACTGGGTGGTTGGATTTTTCTCCTGGTACTGTTCATCATGGAGGGACGCAAGGTCGACCGGGCCCGTATCGGCACCATCCATCCCGATGCCCTGGCGGCCGCCGGAGAAAAGTCCACCTCGGCCTACCCGGCCCGCCTCTCCAGCGCCGAGAAGCTGGTGTCTCTCGACGACAGCGAATCCTCACCACCTCCGCCGGAGCGGTCGCCGGCCGGCGACTCCGCCGACTGATCCGGGCATCAGGCCACCTCCGAGCGAGTGCGTCGCACCGCCAGGTTCTGCTCGAAGAAGCGCACCATGGCGGGGACGTATTCCTGCCAGTAGGGGCAGCAGATCCCGATCGGATCCAGCAACGCCCGCGCCCGCTCGGTGCCGTACTCGACACGGTACAGCAGGTGCGCCAGCAGTTGTGGCGGCACGCCCAGCCTGCCCATGACGCGGTGGGTGATCCCCCGGGCCGCTCCCCTGTTCAGCAGGCGAACGGCGCGGGTCACCGGCCGGGCCAGGCGCGGGCCCCGAAAACCCATGATGTCCAGGATCTTGCGGTAGAAGCCGGCGTAGCCGGGAGGCCGGGGATCCATGAGGTGGAAGGTGCCGCCCCGGCTGTGCTCGCTGGCGGCCAGCTCGACCAGGCCGTGCACCACGTAGTCCACCGGCACGATGTGGAACAGGAATCCCTCCTCGCGGGCCACGATCATGGGCAGGTGCCGCCAGCCGGGCAGCCCGCGCAGGCGGTCCAGCAGGCGCAGCAGGTAATAGGGGCCGTCCAGCTTGTCGATGCTGCCGGTGCGGCTGTCTCCCACCACCACCCCGGGCCGGTAGATGGTGACCGGCAGCCGGCGGCCGGCCTGCCGCACCAGGCCCTCGGCCGAGAACTTGGAACGCCCGTAGGCATGGGCGAAGTCCTGGCCCACGTCGAAGTCGTCCTCGCCGTACACTCCCGAAAAGTCGCCGGCCACGGCCATGGTGCTGACGTGGTGAAAGCGGCGCAGGCCGGGCAGGCGGGCGGCCAGTTCCAGCAGGTTCCGGGTGCCCTCGACGTTCACCTGCCGGGCCTCGTCCGGCCCCATGTCCAGCCGGTAGGCCGCGGCCAGGTGGAAGACCTCCGCCACCTGCCACTGCAGGCGCTCGAGCAGCCGCGGGGACAGGCCCAGGTTCTCCCGGGTGATATCACCGCCGATGACCTCAATCCTCTCGTCGAACTCGACCCCCAGCCGGGCCAGCTTGTGTCGCAGCCTGGCCTCCGATGCCGGCCGACACAGCAACAACAGGTGTCGCTGCCGCCGCCACAGCTCCTCCACCAGCCGCGAACCGATGAAACCGGATGCTCCCGTCACCAAGATGGCGTTGCCTTCCATGCTTCCTCCCCCTAGCCCGGGAGAGCGGTGGTTGTCAAGACGGTGGCGGCCAGCAAATCTGTTGACTGGCGGCCGCCTCTGCCAGCAAATTACCCGGGAAAGAACACAGGAGCCGCCCATGAAAGTACTGGTAGTGGAACCCATCGCCGCGGAAGGGCTGGAGCGCCTGCGGGCCGAACCGCTCATCGAACTGCAGGAAGAGCTGAAACCCTCGCCGGAGCGACTGCGGGAACTGGTGGCCGACTGCGAGGGCTTGATCGTGCGCGGGGCCACCAAGGTGGACCGCCGGCTGCTGGAAGGGGCCGAGCGGCTGCGCATCATCGGCCGGGCCGGGACCGGGGTGGACAACATCGACCTGGCGGCAGCCAGTGAACGCGGCGTGGTGGTGGTCAACACTCCCGGCGGCAACTCGGTGAGCGTGGCCGAGCTGACCCTGGGCCTGATGCTGGCCTGCGCCCGCCGCATCACCCGGGCCGACGCCACCCTGAAGGCGGGGCGCTGGGAAAAATCGGCCCTGCGGGGACACGAGCTCAACGGCAAGACCCTGGGCCTGGTGGGGCTGGGGCGCATCGGTTGCGAAGTGGCCCGGCGTGCCGCCGCCCTGGGCATGAAGCTGCTCGGCTACGATCCCTTCGTGGCCCGGCAGCAGGCCCGGCAGCTGGAAGTGGAACTGGTGGAACTGGACGAGTTGCTGCGCCGCAGCCACGTGGTGAGCCTGCACCTGCCGCTCAACGAGCGTACGCGGGCGCTGCTCGGCCGCGAGCAGATACGGATGATGCGCCCGGGAGCCATCCTTATCAACGCCGCCCGTGGCGGCCTGGTGGACGAGGAAGCCCTGCTCGAGGCTCTCGACAGCGGTCACCTGGAGGCGGCGGCCTGCGATGCCTTCGAGCAGGAACCCCATCCCCGGCCGCAGCTGGTCGGGCACCCGGCGCTGGTGGCCACGCCGCACATCGGGGCCAGCACCGTGGAGGCCCAGGAACAGGTGGGCTACCACCTGGCCGGCACGGTGGCCGACTACCTGGTCCGGGGACAGCTGCGCAACGCCGTCAACTACATCTCCCTCACCCCCGAGGAGGCCCGCCAGCTCCGGCCCTACCTGCCGCTGGCCGAGCACCTGGGGCTGTTCACCGCCCGGGTGGCCGGCGGCCGCATGCAGCAGCTGCGCATCACCTACCACGGCGAGTTGGCCACTTGCCGCTACCAGGTACTGAGCGACCAGGCCCTGTGCGGAGTGCTGAAGCCGTTTCTACGTCATGTCGATGTCAACCCCATCAGCGCCCGCAGCCTGGCGGCGGAACGCCAGCTGGGTCTGGTGGAGGCCAGCGCCGCCGGCCCCTGCGAGTTTGCCGGCTTGATGAGCCTGCAGCTGGAGTGCGAGGAGGAACGGGTAACCGTCGACGGGGCCGTGCTGGGGCCGCAGCGCCCGCCGCGGCTGGTGGCGGTTGACGACCTGGAGCTGGACCTGCCCCTGGCGGGACGGCTGCTGTTTTTCCGCAACGACGATCAACCGGGGGTGGTGGGCCGGCTGGGAACGCTGCTGGGCCAGGCCGGCGTCAACATCGATCAGCTGGCCCTGCGCGCCGACGGCCGCGGCGGGGCGCTGGGGGTGGCGCGGCTGGACCGGGCCATTGACGAGGAGGTGCGCCGCCAGGTGCGCGCCCTGCCGGGCATCCGCCGGGCGCGCATGATCGACCTGGGCAAGTGAGGTCCGGAAAACCCGCCATGGTGGACTTTCTGCCCCTGCAGGCCTGGCATCCCCGCCCGGACATGGCCGGGCAGGTGGCCAGCCCACCCTACGACGTCGTCGACGACGACCAGGCCCGGAGCATCATCGACGCCCGGCCCCACAGTTTCCTGCGCGTGGTAAAAGCCGAGGCGGAGCTGGGCGGCGATGGCGCCGCGGCGCACCAGCAGGCCGGCCGGCTGGCCCGGCGCAACCTGGAACGCCTGGTGAATGACGGCCTGCTGGTGCGCCATCCACAGACGACCTTCTTCGTCTACCGCATGAGCGGCAACGGCCGGCGGCAGACCGGCCTGGCCGGGCTGGCTTCCTGCCGCGACTACCAGCAGGGCCTGGTGATGCGCCACGAACAGACGCGGGCCGACAAGGCCGCCGGACGGGTGGCCCACATCGAGGCCTGCGGCGCTCACACCGGCCCGGTGCTGCTGGCCTGCCGGCCCGGCAGCGGATTGCCGAAACTGCTGCGCGAACACAACCGCGGCCAGCCGTTGCTGGCCGTTGGCGACGAGGCCGGGGTGGTCCACGAGCTGTGGCCCCTCGAGCCGGAAGCCGTGCCGGAGATCACCGCCTGGTTTGCCGGCCAGCAGCGGCTGCTCATCGCCGACGGCCACCATCGGGCCCACGCCGCCTGGCAGGTCTGGAGCCGGCTCGCCGGCCGGGACGAGGTCCTGCGGCAGCGGGCCGGTGGTTTCCTGGCGGTGGTGCTTCCCGGCGAGGAGATGCTGCTGCAAGGCTACCACCGGCTGGTGCGCCTGCCGGCGGGAGAGCAGCCGGCGGTGCACATGGCGGCGTTGCTCGAGCGACTGGGGCCGCGGCTGGAGAGGGTCGCACCAGCCGCCCGGCCGCGGCCGGGCCGGCCGCTGCTGGTCTGGCAGCGGCAATGCTGGCGGCTGGCGCTGCCGGAGCCGGGTCCGGGTGGCGACGCCAGCGATGCCTCGCTGTTGCAACGGCTGGTTCTGGAGCCCGACTTCGCCATCGCCGACGCCCGCCATGACCCGCGCCTGAGCTTCCTGGGCGGCCCGCAGGCCCCGGCGGAGATTCGCCGCCGCTGCGGCAAGGATGAGGGGTTGGTGGGCTTTGTGCTGCACCCGCCGGCGCTGGAGCAGGTCTTTACCGTGGCCGCCGGCGGCGGTGTCATGCCCCCCAAGTCCACCTGGTTCGAACCCAAGCTGCGCTCGGGGCTGCTGGTCCATCGCTTCCGCGAGTGAGCAGCCTTGCCGCGATTCCTCCGCAAGTGAATTTTCACAGTCCCGGCAAGGTCTTGACGTCGTTGTCGCCGCCAGACCAGAATGGAGTGAACGGCGAGCGACGAATCATTCCCGGAGGTGAGACCATGAGACGCGTGATGTTGATACTGGTTGCCACCCTGTGGTTGCCCGGCTGCCTGGGATTCACCATCGAGGAGGCCAAGACGGCGCTGGAAGAGATCAAGCTCTCCTCCCAGGCCTCGGCCCTGGAGGCCAATTCCGTGGAGATCACCACCGACTTCACCATCGGCCAGGCGGTGGAGCAGACCGCGGCGGAGATCCGCGACTACATCCAGAGCCAGCTTCCCTGCGCCGAGATCACCATCGACGGCGCCACCCTGAGCATCACCTACGGGGCCCGGCCCGGCAACTGTACCTGGCACGGGCAGACCTTCTCGGGCTCGCACTCCATCACCGTGACCTCCAACGAGCCCGGGGTGGTGCAGGTGGAGCACGTGTGGGCGGAACTGAGCAACCAGGTAGTGCAGCTCGACGGCACCGCCACCGCCACCTGGGATGCCAGCGCGGCCTCCCGGCATGTGGTGCACGCGGCCACCTGGACTCGCCTGGCCGACGGGCGCAGCGGCCAGGGCAGCGGCGATCGCCTGCAGCAGCCGCTGTCCGACGGCATCCTGGTGGGCTTCCAGGTCGACGGCGAGCGCGAGTGGCAAGGCGAGAGCGGCCAGTGGAACCTCGACATCGACAACGTCGAGATGCGCTGGATCGATCCCGTGCCCCAGGCGGGCGCCTACATCCTGCAGACGCCCTTCGACAAGGACCTGCAGGTATCCTTCGAGCGTGTCACCGATACCCAGATCCGGGTGACCCTGACCGGCCCGCGCAACTCCTTTTCCTTCCTGGTCAACAAGGCCGGCTAGGCCCGG
>Ga0190358_1000101_pt1 | contig 31776 bp, 30 predicted proteins | sample 48721812_MG_FD_161666 | JGI IMG/M metagenome (GOLD analysis project Ga0190358, IMG submission 161666) | Hydrothermal vent microbial mat bacterial communities from Southern Trench, Guaymas Basin, Mexico - 4872-18-1-2_MG | ecosystem: Environmental > Aquatic > Marine > Hydrothermal vents >... | reverse complement strand
TACCGACCATTTATGATAATTGATGGCCGTAAACTCACCTACCTTGCTTAAGCGAACGGGATATAAATGACAAGATATCGGTTTTTGAAACGGGATTTCCTTGTTCAGCCAGGCCTTTTCGATGGCACAAAAGCTGATACCGTCTTCAAAATAAACAAAAGCACATTCCCTGTTGTTCACCAAAGGAGTAACATACTCCCCGTCGGCATCATAATCAAATACTCCCGACTTCTCAATAATTTCTCTACCCGCTTCCCTCATGTAAGGTTTGATAAAATCAATATAGTCTTCCAGAATAGAGATCTCTTCTTCTTCCAGGGGTGCGCCGGCATCACCTTCCACACAGCAATCACCGTGACAGGCTTTCAGGTCGCAGGAAAACAATGCGTCTTTAAGATCATCGGAAACCAATACCTTATCAATTTGTAACATGCGGCAAAAGTAGAAAGTATTTGTTATCATTTCCCGGCATTTGTCCATTCTTTGAATACGATCAGGCGAACAAAAAAGATGCCGGTATAAAGTCAGATAAAAGGCAATACGGGCAATTAAGTAATCGTTGATCCGGTTGCCTGTAATTTATTAATTTCACCGGAAAAATAATCTCTGAAAAATGATTCATTTAACATTCGATTACAGCAAGGCTCTGGATTTTGTTTCGGAAGCCAACATAAAAAAATACCAGGAAGAAATTGACCGGCATTATGGAGCACTTTATCATAAGACGGGCAAAGGAAATGATTTTCTCGGATGGATCGATCTGCCGGATCAACTACATGCCCATCTGCTGGATAAAATAGAAAAAGTGGCTGCAGACTTGAGAAAAAAATCGGAAATTTTTGTCGTGGTAGGTATCGGAGGATCTTATCTGGGTGCACGCGCTGTTATTGAAGCATTGAACAATCACTTTGCTCAATTAAAAAATAATGAGGATGCTCCGGTCATTTTATATGCCGGACAGAACATCAGCGAGGATTACCTGCATGATTTGCTGGAGGTGCTGAATGAGAAAGATTACTCCTTAACGGTTATTTCTAAATCGGGAACTACCACGGAACCTGCTCTTGCTTTCAGGATATTGAGAAATCATCTTGAAAATAAATACGGTGTGGAAGAAGCACGTAAGCGAATCGTTGCGATAACGGATAAGGAGAAAGGTGCCTTAAAACAGCTGGCCGATGAAGAAGGTTATGAAACGTTTGTTGTACCTGATGACGTAGGCGGAAGGTATTCGGTGCTGACACCTGTAGGTTTATTGCCCGTTGCTGTGGCCGGTTATGATATCAGGGCTTTGCTGGACGGAGCGAAACGGATGAAAACCCATGTTGAAAAAGATTATTCGATAGCAACGAATCCTGTTTCGGCTTATGCAGCTGTGCGGAATGAGCTTTACCGCAAGGGAAAAACAACGGAAATTATGGTAAACTACGAACCGCGTTTGTTTTATATTACCGAATGGTGGAAACAACTTTACGGCGAAAGCGAAGGAAAAGAGCATAAAGGAATCTTTCCGGCGGGGGTGAGTTTTACTACTGATTTACACTCAATGGGACAATATATTCAGGATGGGCTGCGGAATATTTTTGAAACTATTATTTCCGTCGAGTTACCCGACAATGAATTACAAGTGCCGGCGGACAAAAAGAACCTGGACAAACTCAACTACATTGCCGGCATGCCCATCCATGAGGTAAACCGTCAGGCAGAACTCGGAACAACCCTGGCACATCTGGATGGCGGCGTGCCGAATCTCAGAATCACCATTCCGCGGGTTAATGAAGAAATGATGGGTGAGTTGATCTATTTCTTTGAGATGGCTTGTGCGCTCAGCGGGTACATTCTGGATGTCAATCCGTTTGATCAGCCAGGAGTGGAAGCCTACAAAAAAAACATGTTCGCCCTGTTGGGCAAGCCCGGATTTGAGGAAGAGACCGAAGAAATAAAAAAACGCCTGAGTTAAACATGAAACGCTTTTCTTTTACCATTGTTATTGCATTCGTGTTGTTATTGCAGGCTTGTTACCGTCCCGCCCCGAAAGAATCCATGCTTGATTTGCAAGCACTGGCCGGAAGTTGGTCGTCGCAGCAGGTGCAGTTTTTTGAGATGTGGGAAGTAACATCCGATACATTGATGGAAGGACTCGGGTACAGCATGAAAGGGGCCGACACAGTTTTTAAAGAAGCATTAAAATTCTTTTGTAAAAAAGAAAGCGTGTTTCTTGCAGTGAAGCAAGGCGACGAAAGCAACTATACATTATTCAAACTGATCGAAGCGGGGAGATCCAGGTGGGTATTTGAAAATAAGATGAACGAATATCCGAATATCATCATTTATGACCTTTCGGACAATGAACTGGTAGCTTCCATAATGAACAGTAAAGGCCATAAAAAAATTGAATTCAAAATGAAACGACAATGAAATTTCTGGAATTGATAACTATAAGACAAAGCGATCGAAAATATCTGGACCGGCCTGTGGAAAAAGAAAAGATCGAGCGCTGCCTTGAAGCAGCCCGGCTGGCACCTTCGGCAAGCAATTCGCAGCCATGGTCGTTTATTGTTGTGGATGAACCGGTATTAAAAGACAAAGTGGCCCGGAAAACCTTTGGCCCGGTCAAGACATTTAACAAGTTCGTTCCTCAGGCACCTGTAATCATCGTCATCGTTATGGAAAAGCCCAAAATAATCACCGAGGTAGGAGGCAGAATCAAAAAAAAGGAATACCCATTAATGGATATCGGAATTACTGCCGAACATTTCTGCCTTCAGGCAACGGAAGAAGGATTAGGAACCTGTATGCTGGGATGGTTTGACGAACTGGCGGTAAAAGAATTGCTCCATGTTCCTGAAAGTAAAACCGTTCCCCTGCTAATAACTTTGGGTTATACGCCGGATGATTACAAAACACGGAAAAAGATCCGTAAATCTTTTAGCAAGCTCGTAAAATGGAACAGCTATTAAACAGCAGAAAAAGGATTACAATTCGTCCACAAGCTTTTCGATAACCAGTGGAAAATGGGCATATTCCAATTCGTGGATTCTTGATGCCAGACTTTCGGGAGTATCATCTTTCTTCACCAGGCACGTAGCCTGAAAAATGATATTTCCTTCATCGTAATGCTCATTTACGTAATGAATGGTAATACCCGATTGAGTTTCTTTATTGGCAAGAACAGCCTCATGCACATGATGCCCGAACATTCCTTTACCACCGTATTTGGGTAATAAAGCCGGATGGATGTTGACGATACGTCCCGGAAAAGCTTGTACAACAGATGTAGGTATAAGCCACAGGAATCCTGCAAGAACAATAAAATCAATATGATGATCTTCCAGTATCTTATCGATTTTATCCGAATGATAAAACTCATCTCTCGTAAAAATAAAGCACGGTACATCGAATTTTTGTGCCCGGGCAATAACACCCGCTTCGGGGTTATTGGTTAAAACAAGTTGAACGTTTACGGCATCATTTGCCGAGAAATAATCCATGATCCGTTCGGCATTTGTACCGTTGCCCGAAGCAAAAATGGCGATGTTTTTCATCAGAGATAAAAAATATTGGTGAATTTGTTTTTTCAAAAATAGAAATAATCACATTAAAGGATTATATAATCCGGTTATTTTAAGGAACTTGCGCAAAGGCCTGTGATTGAAATATTTAAAATCTTAAAAAATCAAAATATTTATATTTTTATTGTTTTTTATGCCATTAATGACTTTCTTTGCAACAGTTTAACCAATAAAAAATTTGATATATGTCAGACGTTCGTTCAAAAGTTGTCAGCATCATTGTAGATAAACTTGGTGTTGAAGAAAGTGAAGTTACAAATGAAGCTAGTTTCACCAATGACTTAGGTGCTGATTCACTTGATACTGTTGAATTGATTATGGAATTTGAAAAAGAATTCAATCTTTCAATTCCGGACGAAGAAGCGGAAAAAATCGAAACCGTGGGTGACGCCGTTACTTACATTGAAGGTCACCAGTAGTAAACCATTTAATATATGGAGTTAAAGAGAGTAGTTGTTACAGGAATAGGTGCAATTACTCCGATTGGCAATAACGTCAATGATTTGTGGGACGCACTTGTTAATGGAGTAAGTGGGACTGCCAGAATAACTTTATTTGACACCGAAAAGTTTAAAACAAAAATCGCGTGTGAAGTAAAGAATTATGATGGACGGGAGTTCTTCGACCGGAAAGAGTTGCGGAAACACGACAGGTATGCCCAGCTGGGAATGGTTGCTGCTACTGAAGCAGTATCAGATTCAGGTCTTGACAAGGGTTCTTTCGACGGTAATAAAATCGGCGTGATCTGGGCATCCGGAATTGGCGGCATCAGAACATTCCGTGATGAAGTTGTCGGCTTTGCCAGAGGAGATGGTACCCCCCGTTACAATCCTTTCTTTATTCCGAAAATGATTGCCGATATAGTGGCCGGTCACATTTCCATCAAATATGGATTCAGAGGACCGAATTTCGCTACCGTTTCGGCATGCGCCTCTTCGGCTAATGCTTTGGCGGATGCGTTTAACTACATCAGACTCGGAAAAGCGATAGCTTTTGTAACCGGAGGTTCGGAAGCAGCCATTACCGAAGAAGGTGTGGGAGGGTTCAATGCCATGTATGCCATATCTACACGTAACGACGATCCGAAAACCGCATCGCGGCCTTTTGATAAAGACCGTGACGGATTTGTAATTGGTGAAGGCGGCGGCGGAGTTGTTTTTGAAGAGCTGGAACATGCTCTTGCCAGAGGAGCTCACATATATGCTGAAGTTGCCGGAGCAGGTCTTTCAGGCGATGGATATCATATGACAGCACCTCATCCGGAAGGCGACGGAGCTTACCGGTGTATGGAAGCAGCTCTTGAAGATGCCGGTTTGTCGATTTACGATATTGACCACATCAATACACACGGAACATCAACACCTGTCGGTGATGTTGTAGAGCCTAAAGCTATTGTTAATCTCTTTAAAGACCATGCTTATAAGATTAACATCAATTCCACTAAATCGATGACAGGTCACCTGCTTGGTGGCGCCGGTGTAGTTGAGACAATTGCTACAGTATTAGCAGTTAAAAATGATGTGGTACCGCCTACAATAAACCATTTTACTGATGATCCGCAAATTGACAACAACCTTAATTTTACTTTCCATAAAGCAGTTAAAAGAACAATAAACGCCGCATTGAGTAATACATTTGGTTTTGGCGGTCATAATGCATCGATTATCATTAAAAAGTTTGTGAAATAAACCCCTTGTTTTGCTGACTTTTAATTACATCAAATCCTTCTTCTCTGCTGATAAAGATTTGTTTATTGCCGTAAAGAATATTTTCGGTTTCTATCCCAGAAATATTAATTTATATAAGCTGGCCTTAAGGCATAAATCGGCTACGGCTAAAAAAATTAACGGACTTAAAATCAATAATGAGCGACTGGAATATCTGGGAGATGCCATTTTAAGTGCGATTGTTGCCGATTACCTCTTCAGACGGTTTCCTTATAAAGATGAGGGTTTTCTGACGCAAATGCGTTCAAAAATAGTCAGCCGGACCTCCCTGAACAGATTGTCACTAAAACTTGGTCTTCAGAAACTGGTGGTTTCGGTAGATATGCAATCAAGCCAGCCAAAATCAGCGGGTGGTGATGCTTTTGAAGCATTTATAGGAGCCGTTTTTCTGGATAAGGGCTATAATTTTACAAAAAAGATCATTTTAAACCGCATCATCGGTGTACACTTTGACGTGGAACAACTGGTGGAAGAAGAGGTAAGTTACAAAAGTCGTATTATCGAGTGGTCGCAAAAACAGAAAAAAGATATTCAATTCAGAGTAGTTAATCAGGTAGGCGAAAAGAACAAGCGACAATATGTAGTTTCGTTATTGATTGACAATAAAGTTATTGCCACTTCGCAAGACTATTCCATCAAAGGTGCCGAACGGCTGGTAGCTGAAAAAGCATGGCAAAAAATTGAAGAACCGGAGAAGGAATAACCATTCCCTTTTAATTTTCTGAGAAACTATCCGGAGTACGGGCATGCTTAGCGCATTGTTTTGTAATTTTGATCCATGGCGAAAAAACTACGTCTTAAAATAGATTATTTTGACGAATACCACCTGTTGGCCATTGCCAGTCACATGAAAGATTACCGGATGGCATATTGCATCAACCAAAAGGTGGGCAGTCATTTAAAAAAATTTGACGATCTGGCAGTTGGAAATAGTGAAGAGGATCATTATTCGTGGTATTTTTGTTACGAAAAGGAAGACCATTCAACACTCTATCTTATCAGTAATTCAAACGGGATTCGGCATTTGATCCCAACAAAAAGGGAAATGGATTACTTCCTGCTGATTAAGAATGCAGTGAATGAAGTAAAGGTGGGTGAACTTGCCCGGCAAGTAAGAGAAGTCGAAAATGTTATTGGGGTCTTTCAGATGGATATGACAACCATTAAAGATATGGATGTGCTGTTGGAAATAATTGAATTGCATGAAATGGAGCAGTTAAAAAATAAAACAAAACAGAAATAATTTCGTTAATAAAATATGAGAACAGAAGACGGTTTACTGGATTATTCAAAGTATTACAACAAGACGGATTTTTTTCTCAAACTCGGCAGGTTTATCGGAGTTTTGGGAGTAAAAGCGCTGGAATCGTTGTTGGTTTTATATTATCTGCTGTTTGACAAAAGTGTTCCGTTAAAAATGAAGGGTGTTTTCGCAGCTGCTCTCGGCTATTTCATCTTTCCGGCCGATCTTATTGCCGATTTCTTACCCGCTTTTGGTTTTGCCGATGATGTGGCACTAATTACATTCGTAATCTCGCAGGCCAAACAATACATCACGCCTGAGATCAAAGAAAAAGCAGCAGCAAGGACCAGAGAACTTATTATAAGGAACACCTAATTTTTATTAAGGGCATAGTAAATACCACCCAGAAACATGATATTCAATGCCGTCAGGTCGCCGGCATCTTTATATTTTTTACCCAATTCGTAGGTGTAAGAATTTTTCAAAACCAGTCCCATTTGCTTGCCGACAGGTATCCGCAAGCCAAGCACTCCGGCCAACCCCATATCAGTCTGCTGTATATTGCTATTCGCGTCATTATTGGTGTTTGTCAAAAAACCGAAATATGCCCCGGCCTGCACAAAGAACTGTACTTTTTCTCCCCATCTATATCCGGGTAAAATACTGATATTCAAAAATCCGAGTTTATAAAAGACCGAATCGGTATTAGATACAACGAGATGACTCCCTGTAGTAATAGCCAGGTCGGCTGTAGTATTTACGTAGTCCAGGCTTGTCCCGAGGCCAAAATGTTTACCGGTATATTTAACATAATCAAAGGAAATCGCATACGAGGTTTTAAAATCAGCACCAACTGACAGGTAAGGACTAGAGCTGTTACGCATTACTTGTGGCAGATTAACACCCCCGCTCAAACTAAAAACCTGCTGGCCGCACAATAGATATGGGAAAAACAAGAACAGCAGGAAAATGTATACTTGTTTGAGTTTCATATGCTAAAGGTAAGAAAAAAAGATCTTAAGCAGTCTGAAACTTGTCAAAGTTGAATCAGTAGGCAGACTTAAACTGCTCCAGAAACCGCAGGTCGTTTTCGAAGAATAACCGCAAATCGTTGATCTGGTATTTGAGCATGGTAATTCGTTCGATGCCCATACCGAAAGCAAAACCGGTGTATTTCTTGCTGTCGATGTTACACGATTCCAGCACGAAAGGATCTACCATGCCGCAGCCGAGAATCTCCACCCAGCCGGTATATTTACAGATATTACAGCCTTTTCCGCCGCATATATTACAGGAAACATCCATTTCTGCCGAAGGCTCCGTAAACGGGAAATAAGAAGGACGAAAGCGGGTTTTGGTGTTTTCACCGAACAACTCTTTGGCAAAATAAAAAAGGGTTTGTTTCAGGTCGGCAAACGAAACATCGGTATCCACAACCAGTCCTTCCACCTGGTGGAAAATACAATGTGCCCGTGCCGAAATGGCTTCGTTACGGAATACCCTGCCGGGTAATACTGTACGGAACGGTGGTTTGGAGTTTTCCATCACCCTGATCTGTACCGAAGAGGTGTGCGTCCGTAAGGCTATGTCGGGATCTTTTTCAATAAAAAACGTATCCTGCATGTCGCGTGCCGGATGGTCGGGCGGGAAATTGAGGGCAGAGAAATTGTGAAAGTCGTCTTCTATTTCAGGGCCTTCGGAAACGGAGAAGCCAATACGGGAAAAGATCTCTATGATTTCATTGCGTACGATTGATAAAGGATGTCGTGTGCCCAGAGTTACGTTGGGTGGCAATGTCAGGTCGTGGTCCGTGCCATCACTCTGTGACGATTGTTCCAGTGCTTCTTTTAGCGCCACGATCTTGTTCTGCACAGCATTTTTCAGACTGTTGATCAGTTGCCCCATTTCTTTACGCTCTTCCGGAGCAACATTCCGGAAATCGGCAAAAAGTGACGGGATCTTTCCTTTTTTGCTTAAATATTCAATCCTGAAATTCTCAAGCTGTTCCAGATTGTCAGCATGGAACTCCTGTACCTTTTTCAGGTATTCCTCTATTTTATTTTTCATTACTCAAGAACTTCAATGGTCATCGAAACGGGTTCCACAGGTACATCGCCACGGCCTGTTTGTACAGCAGCGATTTTATCAATTACATCAAAACCTGTGAGTACTTCGCCGAAAACAGTATAGCCTCCGTCAAGGTGCGGAGTGCCGCCAATTGTTTCATAAATTTTCTTCTGTTCGTCAGTGAACACATGGCCCGTCTGGGCAGTAACTGCATTCAGGTATCGCTCGTCAACTACCCGCCCCTGTACAATGTAAAACTGGCTACCCGATGACCTTTTTTCGGGGTTCACCTGGTCGGGCATACGTGCTGCTGACAAGGCTCCTTTTTTATGGAAATGATTTGGCCTGAATTCAGCTTCGATCGTATAACCGGGATCTTGCTCGCCATCTTTGTTACCGCCACCCTGAATCATGAAGTGGTTGATAACACGGTGGAAAGGCGATTCATTGTACCAGCCTTCGTTGATCAGCTTGATAAAATTATCCCGGTGCAGCGGGGTGTCGTTATACAGTTTGGCTGTAATATCACCCATGGTCGTATGGATGATCACCAGCGTTTCCGGTTTTGTTGTTTGCGCCATCAGTTGAATGCTTATGAATAAACTTATAAATAAAATGATCTTTTTCATGATTTGTCAAAAATTTTAAAGAGTGTGCAAATTTAAATAAAAACCATACATAACCAGTAACCTGACGAGCCTTGTGCCTTCTAATGCTTATGCTTTAGTTTTACTTTTTATTCCTCATTTCCAGGAAACACTTCCGGCACAACGGTTCGTAAGCATCGGTTTCTCCCAGTACTACCAGCTTGTCGTCTTTCACCGTACGGTGTGAGTAGTTGGCCAGGTTGCCGCAACGCATGCAGATTGCATGAACTTTGGTAACATATTCAGCGGTGGCCATCAATTGCGGAATAGGGCCGAAAGGTTTACCCTGATAATCCATGTCCAGACCGGCAACAATAACTCGTTTTCCCCGGTCGGCCAGTTCGTTGCACACACTTACCAGCTCATCACCAAAAAACTGGGCTTCGTCGATGCCCACTACTTCAAACTCCTCGGCATAAAACAGAATCTGTGAAGCGTTTTCTACAGGAATAGAAGCGGACTTTTTATCATCGTGCGAAACCACATCTTCTTCATCGTAACGTGTATCGACCGTAGGTTTAAAAACTTCCACTTTCTGCTTGGCGATGCGCGCTCTGGTGAGCCTGCGCAGCAACTCTTCGGTCTTTCCCGAGAACATGGAACCGCAAACCACTTCTATCCAGCCGGTGCGCTCCGAATTATTGTTGTCTTTTTCAAGAAACATCGGATATTCTTTCTATTTTTGAGAGAAGCAAAATTAAGGAACTTTTACCAATGAAAAAGGAAAAATTAATCAACGAGATAAGTAATGTGCTGGAATCGGCTACAACACTTGTAAAACGGGTGCAGAAACATGACAATGATGTGCATCGTCTGGATATTGAAGTGCTGTTGGAAAAAACACGGGATATTTACGATAAACTGATTCAACTGGATGCACTCATCATTCCGTTTGAATTGGACATACCCGCACAAACAGTATCTGAACCCGAAGAAGCACAGGAGCCGGAAGTGAAAGCGGAAGAAAAGGATGATATCCCGCCAGTTCCGGAAACAGTAGTTAAGGAAGAAATTGTTGCAGAAGAAGTTGCAGAAGAAACCCTCCCGGAAGTGGAAGATATTCCCGGAGAGGAGCCGTTGGAGGAGGTATCTGTAGCGGAAAAACCGGAACCTGTTGAAAAAGATTCTGAAGAAAAAATAATGGAGGATACCACAGAAGAAGAGAAATCGACCATAGACTTGTTTTCTGCTTCCGAACCGACGATAAGCGATAAATACTCAAAACAGGAAATAGAAACCATAGCCGATAAAATAAACAAAGAAGGGATTAACGAGTTAAGGGAAGCCATCGGTATCAATGAAAAGTTTTTATTCATCAATGAACTTTTTAATGGCGATATGTCAAAATACAACAAAGCAATTGACGAACTGGACGAGTTAACAACCATGGAAGGGGTAAATACTTATTTGCTGGAGTTAAAGATCCAGAACCAGTGGGCCGATGACAATCCGGCTTTTGTTAAACTTACGGAGTTATTAAAACGAAAATTCGGTGACGAATGAAAAGACTGATCACAATTGTTGCTGTCGTTTTAGTTATTGTCAGTGTTCAGGCACAGGATATAGCTTATGCCCGGAAAATAATGCATAAACTGACAAGCCCGGCAATGAAAGGAAGGGGCTATGTTAAGCAGGGAGATAAAAAAGCGGCTGGTTTTGTGGTCCGGCAATTTAAAAAGCTTGAGTTGTCTTCGTTCACTGATGATTATTTCCAACCTTACACATTCCCAATGAATACCCTGCCCGGTAAAGTAGAATTGCGGGTTAACGATCAGAAGCTTAGACCGGGTTATGACTTTGTGGTAAGCAGTTCTACACCATCTATGAAAGGAACGTATAGCCTCATCTTTGCCCCCGATTCATTGTATAACGACAGCACTTTTGCACTTTACCTTGAAGGCCTGAAGTTTGAAAACAGCTTTTTGGTGGTGAAAGGCAAGCTGAGAAAGCATTACGGAAAAACGATCCCGGGACTTAAAGGGGTGATTTTACTGACTGATAAACAGCCGTGGTGGCATGTGTCGAACGGTGCTGAGGTGGTTTCTACCTGCTGGATAAAAGGCAAAGCGGAGTATTTTCCACCGGAAGCGAAGTCGGTTACACTGAATATAGAAACTGAATTTATGCCTTCTTATCCAACACAAAACGTAATTTCTTACGTAAAAGGGAAAACCGATCCCGAACGTTTTATCGCGTTCACAGCACATTATGATCACCTGGGTATGATGGGTAAAAGAGCATACTTCCCCGGCGCTAACGACAATGCCAGCGGTACATCCATGGTACTCGATCTGGCGGCTTATTACAGTAAACCGGAAAATCAACCGGAAAAATCTATTGTTTTTATGCTCTTCAGTGGTGAAGAGGCAGGGCTGAAAGGGTCAACTTATTATACAAGCCATCCTTTGTTCCCGTTGGAAGAAATAGACTTTTTGATCAATCTTGATATGGTAGGCACAGGCAGTGAAGGGATCACTGTGGTTAATACCAAAGCTTATAACGATGTACTGGAAGCAATGAGGGCCATTAACGGGGAACATCAGTATATACCTGAAATCAAACCACGTGGAGAAGCTTGTAACAGCGACCATTGCCCGTTCTATCAGTCGGGTGTTAAATCCATTTTTATTTATACCCGCGGACCGGAACACACAGCTTATCACAGCGTTTACGATACGGATAAAGACTTTCCGTTTACCGCATACGAAGGACTGTTCCGGCTTTTAACAACCTATGTTAACACTCTGCAATGAAAGAGTCAAAATTATATATTGTTCCAACGCCCATTGGTAACCTCGAGGATATGACACTGAGGGCTATACGTATCTTGAAAGAGGTTGACGTTGTGCTGGCCGAAGATACCCGCACCAGCGGAAAACTGCTGAAACATTTTGATATAGAAACACGTCAGTATCCTTATCATCAGTTTAATGAGCATAAGGTTGTGACAGGGCTGGCGGAACGGATGGCTGCCGGAGAAAAAATGGCACTGATCACTGACGCGGGCACGCCGGGCATTTCCGATCCGGGTTTCCTGCTGATCAGGGAGTGTATAAAAAACGATATTGAAGTAGAATGTCTGCCGGGAGCAACAGCATTTGTTCCGGCGCTGGTACAGTCGGGCCTGCCATCGGATAAGTTCTTTTTCGAAGGTTTTTTGCCGCATAAGAAAGGCCGTGAAACACGACTGAAATATCTGGCAGAAATGCCATACACGATTGTTTTATATGAGTCGCCGCACCGCCTTTTGAAAACCCTGTTGCAATTAATAACACATTTTGGACCTGACAGGAAAGCCTCCGTTTTGCGTGAACTGACCAAGTTACATGAGGAAAATGCCAGAGGTACTTTGCAGGAAATACATGATCATTTCGACGGGAAAACCGTGAAAGGAGAGATTGTGATTGTAGTGGGACAACCGGATAAATAAAACAGATGACATACACTTACAAATACCCCCGGCCAGCTGTAACTGCGGACATGGCCGTTGTACGGAAAAAAGGAGACGGTTATGAGTTATTGCTGATCCAACGCAAACACGATCCGTTTGCCGGTAAATGGGCCTTGCCCGGTGGCTTTGTCGATATGGACGAAACGGTGGAGGAGGCTGCAGACCGCGAGCTGTATGAAGAAACCAATCTAAAAAATATTCCGCTGGAACAGTTCCATGTATTTAGCCAACCCGGCCGCGATCCCCGGGGTCATACCATTTCAGTGGTTTTTATAGGGTTTCTAACCGGAGAACAGGATGTTAAAGCTAAAGACGATGCTCAGGAAGCCCGTTGGTTTCCGCTGGATAAATTACCCGAACTAGCATTTGACCACGCTGAGATTGTCGAAAAACTTCGACATAAATTGAACATGGATGGGTTATAATTTAAAACTAAGTCCAAAGGAGAAAGTTCTTCCTAAACGGTAGTTTGAGTAAATATATTTGGTGTCCCGATAAATATAATATTTCTTAAACTTGGTGTTGAGCAGGTTTTTAGCTTTAAAACTGAGAAAGATTTTTTGACCTATTTGTTTACGCAAGACAAAATCTATTGAATTTTTCGGTGCATCATAAACATTTGGCGTACCGCCACGCACTACAATGGCAAGTTTTGGCCCGGTCGTGTTGTAAACCAGGCGGGCATTGAGTTTGATTTTCGAAGCCGAGTAGTTTAAGTAAGCGTTTATGATATATGGCGCTTGCCCGTACATGCTTCGTTGAGCAGCAGCGGTTGGGTCGGTAGCATGGATTATGTTCAGTTCATCCTCAGGGATGTTAACGATAGAAGTAACCAATGCCATATTGAAACCAATTTTGAAGTTCTTTAATGCAGGGATAAAATCAAGATTTTGTCTGATTTCAAACTCAATGCCATAAACGTCAGCTCTGTCGGCGTTCTCAAAAGTTAACTCATCGTTACTTGCTGTGGTAACGAAGGTGCGTTCAATGGGATTGATAAATCCTTTATAAAATACATCGAAAGAGACTAATTCACCTGGCTTCAGAGACAATTCAAAACGGAGGTCAACATTATCTATGAGCGTTCTTTTCAAGTTTTCGTTACCTATAAGCGTATAGTCTCCGGCAAACTCGAAAGAGGCATAAGGTGCCAGCTCTCTGAACGATGGACGAGCTATTGTACGTGCATAGGCAACTCTGAGGTTTATATTGTTTTTCGGCTTATATGTGAGATTAATAGCAGGTAAGAAGTCAATGTTTTGCAGTTCTCCGGTTGGATTACTAGGATTGGCACTTTGTAGAAAAATATGAGTAGCTTCAACGCGTAGCCCGTAAGCGGCTCTGAATTTTCTTGTCAGTTGCTGATCAGTAATCAAATAAGCGGCAAAAAGATTTTGATAACTATCATACGTATTGGATATTTGTGTGGCATCACTTACATAAATACCGTATTCTTCAGGATATCCCGGAACAGCCATTCCGACATTGTCATCAGCAAGATACTCTGGAACACTTCCGTGATAAGAACTGTTATCATCGTTAATATCAAATCTTCGTTCTGAGAAATTACGGTCTTTCCTGAGATATTTAGCGCCAAATCTCAATTTTGAGCCATTCTTCATAAGGTTGTAAGGTAGAGAAAAATCAATCTTTGCGTCATAATTTTTTTCGTTCATAAACCGCCAGTAACGGGCCGGAACACCTTGTTTAGCAGGGTCGATGGTATATATAGTGTCTCCAGAATTATTTGTTTCGTATATGTTGGTAAAGAACCTTAGGTCGGGTTCGTCTTGTTTAGACTTTGAATAAGCAAGATGCCACTCTACAGTAAATTCTTTTAAGGGTTTAATTTTGTGTTCACCCATCAAATGGGTTGAAAAAAAAGCTCTTTGCGCATATTGTAAAGTCCGTGTCTGAACATTAACCTCGTGATAATTATTCCACCCTTCTTGGTATCGGCTTGAAGCCGTGCCTCCTTGGTTTCGGATAAGGGATAGGTTAATATTTGAGTTTTCATTTAGTTTTAACGAGGCGCTTCCCAAGGCGCTCCATAATACGTAATTAATCCCCCTGCTGTCAGTGTAGTGCAGGTCGCGTTGTAAAAAAGGAGATTCCGAAGTAGGTAATGTGTATTGTCCGTTTTCACCATTTTCGTAATAACGGTAATCGTGGTTATACGTATAACTGAGTAAAAATCCGAAATCTTTTTTAAAGAGTTTGGTGCTGTTACCAAAAGCAATACTGAAATTTTGATTCACTGGTACTGCTGCTGTTGAAGGCTCCATCACTTTATTGAAAGATATTGTGATTTCATCCAGTTGTGCATCATCCTGATACCTGAATGGAATATTTCCTTGTGCAGGGCTGGGAATAGCCCTTGTGCCGTCATCAAACCCAAGGAAATCAGTTTTTCCGCCCTGGTATGTTTTAAAATTTCGGTTAAAGGTTGCCTGGGTATTGTATGATGCCGAGAAAGATATCTGCAGCAGGCGTTCGTCCGGAAACCTTTTAGTCCTGATATCTACATATCCACCGGCAAAGTTTCCCGGCAGACATGGATTGAATGTTTTATAAACCATCATGTTTTCGATGATGCCAGAGGGGAATAAATCCAGTTCAACATTGTTCTTTTCCGGATCCATGCCTGGAATCATGATTCCATTAAGGTCAGTACGCGAATAGCGGTCACCCAACCCACGAACATAAAGATACTTTCCACCTTCGAGAGTGATGCCACTTACACGCCGCAACGATTCTGCCGCTGTTTTGTCACCATTCGTTTTGATCTCTTGCGATGAGATAGCATTTACACTTGATGCCGATTTCATTTGCATGCTCACAATAGCATTTTCCGTATCACGAACGATCCGGGCGGTGATGGTTACGCCTTCTATTTCAATAGATAACGGTTCTAGCGTAAAATTAATGGACCTTATTTCTCCGGTTTTAACCAGTATATTTTCACTTGATGCATTTTTAAAGGATATGAAGGAGCACTCTAATACATACGTACCGGGTTCAACATTCAGTATAATATAATTTCCTTCCATGTCGGTGACGGCTCCAATAGCTGTACTTCGAATAATTACATTGGCACCAGGGAGTGCTTCACCGGTTTCTTTGTCTGTTACACGACCTTTAATGGATCCCGTTTGTGCCGCAGTGATTTGATATAACAGCCATAAGAAACAAGTTAGCAATAATCGATTTTTCATTAGTTTGGTGTTAATTTATTTAAATAAGAAGACTCCGGGTCCCTGTCCGGAGTTTTCGTGTATTTTTAATTTTCAAATAGCAGAGTCCATGCTTTCGCCCAGTTGGCAGCATTTGGGTCAAAAGCACCTTTATAACTTACTTGCATGAAGAAATCGGAAGGATAGTAGTGCAAATTACCGGATACATCACCTGTTGGTATCGGGTTGAATGATCCGGTTGCGGGGTAAGTGATCCCGGGGTCGGTATCTACCGTATTGTTTGCCGTAGTGATGTAATCGGCCCATTCCTGTACTGCCTGTATAGAATCGTTGGATGAAACACCATCTTTTACAGAAACCTTAAAAACATTTTCCGCAGTGTTATCCGCAATGTCAAAAAATATGTTGTTTTCAATTTTAAGTTCACCATTTTTAAAACGTTTCCAGCTGGATGAAGCTTTCAGGTTTTCTTTAAGTTCAATGTCAACACCTTTGGCTTGATTCACGAAAATGCTGTTGTAGAAAGCTCCTCCTCCGTTAGCACGAAATGTAAGTGTTTTTTTACCCGCATCTGCTCCTCTTCCAACAAAAGTGGCATTGTAAACGGTTCCGCCTCCCAGGGGAGTACCATTTTCGGGATCATCGGCGCCATCAAGTTCACCTAAGCGGTCACCGTCATCGGGGTCTTGTACAGCCAACCAGAACTGCCCTTCTCCGCGGTATCCCTGATCCCAGTCAAATGCATCATCTTTACAGTAAGCAGAGATCAGGTATTTTGTTTTAACAGTTCCTCCAAACCATTCGTAACCGTCATCGTTGTTGGCAAAAACTTCAATGTGTTCAATAACGGTTTTATTACCGACGGCTCCCAGAGTTAACCCGTTGATTTCGTTGTCGGCACCGATATTTGTACCGCCGTGGCGGATGGAAACATATTTGAAAACACCTGAATTGTCTTCGTCATTTGATCCGCCATACTCACCGCGGGGTTCGGTTGTCGGGATGCCTTCAATATTCATTTTGTCGGGAACCGTGTTCATGCGGGCCGCCCCGAGGATGATTACGCCACCCCACAAACCCTTGGCGGTTTTGGATACGCTGCCATGCAGGTCATCTGCTTCTGCCGTAAAAATTATAGGTTTATTAACAGTACCTTCTGCCTGGATCTTTGCACCGCGGGCTACGATGAGCGCACTGGCATTTTCACCCTGTCCGGGCTTACCTTTGATGATTGTACCGGCTTCAATAGTAATGGTTTGCCCCTGATTGACAAATACCAAATTACTGAGAATCCAGATTTTATCCCTAGTAAATGTCATGGTACCGGTACCTTTTCCATGGTCGATCACCGTAACGGTATTTCCGTTAGTGATAAATTCTGTAGCATTCGGATCGAGTTCAGGTGTATCATCACCCTTTTTACAAGAAGAAATGCTCAGAATAATACCGAGCAACATTATAATAGTCAGAATTGAATAATTTTTTTTCATGATTTACTTTTTAACTTGGTTTATATTAACATCTGCGGCAAAGCAACCAGAAAAAAAAGGAATTCGTGTTACGAAATAGTTAAGGAATGATTAAGTTAATATTAACACAGGAAGCCGCGTTAACAGAAATCAAAAACAATAAATAGATCAGACAATAAGAAGGTTACACCCCCGTACATCACTGTTGTCGTATCTGCCAAGCATTTCAAACGAAACCTCATCAGTTTTTTTACCGAGGTCTTTGGTAGCAATAAAGGAGCAGGAATAAATGTTAGCCAGATCAATGATATTGATTCCACCTGTGCTGCCATTATTCACCAATGTCAGCGGGTCGTTGATATCTCTGATAAGAACCTTCATCCACGGAGGTGTATGAAAAACACCTTCTTTCAGCGCATAGGCCTGCGAAAGCAATTCAGTCATACCGTATTCGGAATAAACCTGTTCCACACCAAAAGCTTCTTTTAAAACGGCGTGCAGCTCTTTTCGGATCATCTCGCGGCGCATGCCTTTCATACCACCTGTTTCCATCAACATGAGTTCCGGAAATCGGATGGGAAATTTTTCGGCCAGGTCGAGCAGGGCATATGTAACGCCCATCAACAACACTTTTTTGGATGTTGTTTTTAAATGTTTCAGTGTTTCCGCCAGCTGTTTGTAATCGTGCAGGTAAAACCCACTACGTTCATCCCCGCTTAAACCGATCAACTTGTTCATCATGTACACCAGTGATGAGCCTTTCTGTTCAAGATAAGAAGGCAACAGAGCCAGGATCACAAAATCCCCCACAGAACCGAATTGCTTCTCAAAATTTATTAAAAACGACTGTTCATACAATGCAAGCGATTTAATGTAATGTTCTGAGGTCTGCTTGCCTGTAGTGCCGCTGCTTAAAAAAATAGCTTTTTCCTTAAAATTGCCCGAAACAATTTTATGTGCTTTAAAAAATTCAATAGGTAGGAATGGAATTCCAGTATAATGACTGATTTCGGAAGGCCGAATACCTAAATAATCCGTAAAACTTTTATAAACCGGATTGTTTTTATACTGAAAATGAAATATCTCCAGTGCTGCTTCGTTAAATGATTCAGAAGAAGCAATGGTAAATATTTTATTTTCGAGAGTTGTTAAATCCGGCATAAGCTTTGTAAGATTTTACTACTTTAGTCGCATATTAATAAGGATGTTACGTTTAGCAAAAATACTGTTTATTCCGCTTGTTCTCTCGGGACTTATCTTTCTTTCGTGCAGGAAGTTCGAAGAGTATCCTGTTGAGCCGGCGATCGAATTCAAGGATTTTTTACTTGAGTACAACCTGGAAACCGGAAAGACGGAACGGGGTGTGCTGATCTTTTCCTATACTGACGGTGATGGCGACCTGGGACTTGGGCCTGAAGATACGCGACCTCCGTTTAATTTGGGGGGTGACTATTATTACAACCTGATCATTAAATATTTCGAACGCCAGAACGGTGTTTTTATAGAAGTGCCTTTGTTGGCATGGAACCCCGATTCGGCGAGGTATGACACCCTAACCTTTAACACCAGGTTCCCAAAACTGATTCCTGAAGTTCTCGATAAGCCGATCAAAGGAGTTTTTAACGACACACTTTTTATCCTGAACCCACTTTCTCAATACGACACGATCAAATTCTCTGCGTACATCATCGACCGTGCGTTGCATGAAAGCAACACCATTGAGACACCGCCCATCGTCAGGATAAATAAATAGGTTTTCAACTATTGTTATTTAATATTTTTATTTACGGGAATTTTTATCCTGAAACTTATTGCTAACTTTGCGTAACACCGGCAGGGACGCTTCATAAGGCAATTTCAATGTATGTAAGGGATTATTCTTCAAGAAAATACATCATCATCGGTTTTTTTGTACTGGTGGCATTGATCTATATTGTCCGTTTGTTCTATTTGCAGGTGATCGACAACAGGTACAAACTTTCAGCCAAAAATATTGTTTTGCGCTACGAAAAACAGTATCCGGCCAGGGGAAATATATACGACCGGAACGGGCAATTACTGGTGTATAACGAAGCTTTGTATGACCTGATGGTGATACCCGGGCAGGTAAAAGGTCTGGACACAGTTGCTTTTTGCGCGTTACTTCAAATTGACACTGCTTTTTTCAGATCCCAGATGGAAAAGGCAAGGCATTACTCAAACTATCGACCATCCGTTTTTCTAAAACAGATATCCAAAGAGGAATTTGGAATGATCCAGGAAAAACTTTACCAGTGTCCGGGATTTTACCCGGTAACAAGAACATTGCGTCATTATCCGGTTCCCGTGGCGGCACATGTGCTGGGAAATGTGGGCGAAGTGAACCAGCGGGAAATTGACAAAGACCCGTATTACCAGGCGGGTGATTACATCGGTAAATCAGGTATTGAAAAGTACTATGAGCCGGAACTGAGAGGAGTTAAAGGAATGAAAATTCTGGAAGTAGATGTACACAACCGGGTCAAGGGGAGTTATCAGAACGGTAAGTACGACACAGTAGCCATTCCGGGAAAAGACCTGATACTGAGCATTGATGCATCCCTCCAGCAGTACGGTGAGCAGCTGATGCAGAATAAAAAAGGAAGTGTTGTTGCCATTGACCCGAATACAGGGGAAATTCTGGTTATGATAAGCAGTCCCGGATATAACCCGAATATGCTTGTCGGGCGCCAGAGGTCGGTTAATTTCGAGCGTCTGTTGAACGATACGCTGAAACCTTTACTAAACAGAGCGGTTATGGGAACATACCCGCCGGGGTCTACATTCAAAATGATCAATGCCCTGGTGGCATTGCAGGAGCATGCTATAACACCCGGAACTATGTTCACCTGCCAGGGAAAAGAATCAAGACCGATCAGATGTACGCATACGCACGTTTCTCCCTTAGGATTAAAACATGCAATCCAGGAATCGTGCAATTCTTATTTCTGGAATACATTTAGAAACACATTAAATCTGCCCAAATACAATGACCCGAAAATTGGCTATGAGCATTGGTATAACGATATAAAAAGTTTTGGTTTTGGCAGTAAATTCAATACCGATATCCCGTACGAAGTAAGTGGAAATATCCCATCGCCTGCCTACTACGACAAAGTCTATAACGGAAGATGGAATGCCTTAACGGTAAGGTCGCTGAGTATCGGGCAGGGAGAAATTCTGGTTACGCCTCTCCAGCTGGCTAATCTGGTGGCTATTATTGCCAACAGCGGCTATTATTATGAACCGCATTTTTTAAAAAAAATAGAGAACTTGCCTGACGACAGTACTTTATATGGAAAAAAGATATGGACTGCTGTGGAGCCGAAATATTATAAAGTAGCACGCGAAGCGATGCTGGAAGTGTTTGAAGCAGATCATGGCACGGCACGTTATTACAAAATGGACAGCATACAGCAATGTGGCAAAACCGGAACAGTGCAAAACCCTCATGGGGAAGATCATTCGATGTTTATCGCCTTTGCTCCGTACGAAAATCCGCAAATAGCCATTGCTGTTGTAGTAGAGAATTCAGGGTATGGTTCTGCCTGGGCAGCTCCTATTGCCAGTTTGCTGATGGAAAAATACCTGACGGGAGAAGTGAAAAGAGCCTGGTACGAGAAAAAAATGCTGGAAGGAGATTTGATACATAACAAAACAAAAGACAAGGAACATTGAAAAGCAGGGAAAGTATCATAGGTAATGTTGACTGGGTAATTGTGTTACTCTATTTTCTACTGGTATTTTTTGGCTGGCTGAGTATCTATGCCTCTTCCGGTGGAGATACGGCAGGTTCTGTATTTGATCTGTCGACACGCTATGGAAAGCAGTTGTTGTGGATTGGGCTGGCTGTTGTTATGATCGTTGCTGTGCTCCTGATTGATGCCAAGTTTTTCTCCTCATTTGCTTTCGTGTTTTATGGTGCAATGATACTGGTGCTGATCGGTGTTTTATTGTTTGGAAAGACTGTTGCCGGGTCAAGATCATGGTTTCAGATAGGTAGTTTTGCTATTCAGCCGTCTGAATTTACCAAATTTGCTACCGCGCTGGCAGTTGCCAAATATTTAAGCATGACACATGTGGATATGAAGAATCTGAAAACACCCGTTATCGCCATGTCGTTGGCAGGGTTTCCAGCACTTTTAATCCTGCTTCAAAACGATACCGGTTCGGCTCTTGTTTATGCCTCATTTGCCCTTGTGTTGTTTCGTGAAGGCTTTTCCGGCTCGGTGATCTTCTTCGGTTTTGTATTGGCGGTGCTGTTCATTCTGACACTGTTGTTTGGCGAAATTTATATGATCTCAACTATTGCTTTGTTGCTGATTCTGTTACTTGTCTTTTTCCGGAAGACAAGAAAAAATTATAAATCGATCATTGCCTTGTTTCTGCTGTCGTCGGCATTTGTATTCAGTGTTAATTACGCATTTCAAAACGTGCTGGAACCGCACCAGAAAAAACGGATCAATGTGTTGCTGGGTATCGAAGAAGATTTGAGAGGTGCCGGCTACAACGTTAACCAGTCAAAAATTGCCATAGGTTCCGGCGGCTTCACAGGTAAGGGATTCAGGCAGGGCATGCTGACAAGGTACAATTTTGTACCTGAGCAAAGTACCGACTTTATCTTTTGCACGGTAGGCGAGGAGTGGGGGTTTATGGGTACTTCTGTGGTGATTCTTCTTTTTTTGGGATTACTGGTACGCATTGTGGTGCTTGCCGAGCGACAACGGTCACGGTTCAGCAGGATTTATGGTTACGGTGTAGTTTCCATCTTGTTTTTTCATTTTGCCGTGAATATCGGCATGACTATTGGCCTGGCACCTGTGGTTGGTATTCCTTTACCTTTTTTTAGTTATGGTGGTTCTTCATTATGGGGATTTACCCTGTTACTATTTCTTTTTGTGAAACAGGATGCTGACAGGCTGAAAGTATTGTAAACAAAAAAAAGGGAACCATTCCGGCTCCCTTTTATTCATATAATTTGTTGTTTTATTTTTGAACTTTTACATCAAAAGTAATGTATGTTTCATTGTAAGGGTTATGTTCAATCTCTGTAGAGATCACTTTCATAATACCTTTTTTACCAGCTTGTGTTTCGAATGCAATGTAATCACCATCAAAAATACCGCGCACTTTTATTTCAGTACCAATATCTCCTACAGTTTCTTCAATGCCGTCATAATCGAGGATATCCCAATCGGCAACATCCACTTTCTTAAAATAAGTTTGATTTTTGTTATCAGTGATATAATCGTAAGGAGGATCGAAACCAGGTAGTTCGGTCCACATCTGATGGAGGTTTTCCGAATTTGGCGACTGGAAAGACAATTCTTCGTTTGTCCTGAAAACGGCATGGTGTGTGAATACAACATCAATTAAAGTAGCCGTATCGGCATTTGCCGACTGGTCCAGGGTAAATCTCTCATTTGTTGTCGAAGAATAAAAACTAAGGTTTGTTGCTGCCGTTACAGGTCCGTCAGCCTGTGCCTGCAAAACAACTCCTTCGTAAGTTGACATGCCCGTTTCAACAAGGACATATTTGCTGAGTAGTGTGCTGTTGTCCTTTGTGCTTCCGAAGTAAATAAACTCGATAACCGTACCGACAGGTATAACATCGGTAACTTCGATACTCAGGTTAAACCCGAATGATTTTGTATCTGTTGTAAAAGTTGTGTCAAGAATAATCTGCGAGATAGTTCCTGCCTTATACGAAATTTTAGCTGTTTGCAACGGGTCAACACTGCTCCAGTTTACCTGGTAATCGACAATTTCACCAACAGTCACTTTTAAGGTATCATCGGCAGGTGTAACTGTAATAGTTGGCGCTTCAGTAGGTGTAGGGTTGTCATCATCACTACATGAAGAGAAATGAAACATAATTAATGTAAATGCGATAAGTAATAAACTTAGTTTTTTCATAAAAATAAATTTAACGTGTGTTAATAATAAGAAATCGACTATTTGTTTAATAGCAAACGTGCAATAAGAGAAAATAGTGCCAATACCGGGTGTTAATAGAACAAAGCCCTGTTGTCTTTGATTTCCACAGCTTTCTCAAGGGCCCTGTAAGGATAGTCCTGGTTAACCCTTTGCGCAAAGCTGTTCAGCAAAACAACTTTATTTTGTGTATAATCATCTTTTTCAGGCGCTTTCGTTATCTTCTTAACATCGACAACAAAGGCAGCACCATATCCTACGATCGGATCGGTAACTTCCGGAGGGTTCGTTCCAAACACGGTGCCGATAACTTTGTTTTCAGCACCAAATCCCTGAATGTTCCTTGCAGAGAAAGTTAAGGCAGCAATATCAGTCTTCTCGAGGTTCAGCCCTTCGGCTATTTTATCGATGTCTTTTCCGTAAGCCTTCATTTTTTCGGCAAGCACTTTTCCTTTCACCTCGTTGGTCACAAACCGTTGGATTCTCTCTTTGACATCTTCCAGGTCGGGGTAACCTTCTTCGGTTTTCGATTTAAGAACTGCTACGACGAACATATCTTCCAGATCGAAAACGGAGGATACGCTTCCCACTTCGGTATTTTCGTTGAATGCCCAGTGAATGATCTGACGTGGATTTTTCAATCCTGCAATGTAGTTACTCATCTTCTGCAGGTTGTTGGCCGTACGTTTATTTAAATTGTTTTCAGTAACGGCTTTGTCGTACGATTCAATGTCTTTGTTTTCAGAAGCCAGTTTTGAAGCTTTTGCAAAAGTTTTCTGGTAGGTTTCGTTGCTGGCAACAACTTCTCTGTTGATGATGCCAACCCGCACTTTTTTTACCGGTTCTTTTTTACCGGTCACTTTAATAATATGGTATCCGAACGGTGTTTCGGCAAGGGTAATATCTCCAATGCGGGTGTTGTTTACAGCTTCATTGAAAGCGTAAACCATTTGTCCGTCGGCAAACCAGCCAAGATCGCCAGAGTTTTGCGCAACAGAGCCGTCATCCGAAAACTGAATGGCCAGTTGTGTTAAATCAGAAGATGATCTTTTCAGCACATTATAAAGACTGTCAGCCAGTTTTTCAGCCTGTTCTTTACTTCTGCTCAGATTAGGATCAGCACGTAAAGCATCTTTGTAGGCAATCAGTATATGACTTGCTTTCAGCGAATCAGGTCTGTTGCTAACGTCTACCAGGCGCGCTGTCGTAAATACGAAATTATCCAGATAAGGCTCGGTAACCGTACCAATTTCGCTATTGAACATAATGGAATCGATCTGTACCGGCAGTTCTCCCTGCTTCTTCCATGTGCTGTCGTAAGGAGTATCGGAATTGTTGTTGACAAACCGTGCGACATCTTGGGTAGTTTTAAGCTCCGCATAAATTTCTTCGATAGTTTTCTTTGCTGCTTCCAGATCTCTTACCGAAGGTTTGATTTCAAAGGTTACATAGTCAATTTCGCGTGAAGCTTTTTGTTTGTAGAGTTCCTTGTTTTTATCGTAATATTCCTGGTAATCAGCATCGGTGATAGTGACCAGGCTGTCGGGCAGCTCGGTATAACGGCTGGCAACATAGGTTAATTGCGCCGTTGTGTTATCATCTTCGTAGGCCATCTTAGCCAGAGCTTCGGGTACATAATAACCTTTGCTGATCAACGTTTTATATTTATTACTCAACTGGTCGTTTCTGATGTATTCTTCAAATGCGATCCACTGTTGTTTTGATTCTGCCGGCATATTATCCAGATTTCTTAAATAATCAAGAATTAAACTCCGGTTATATTGGCCGGTTTCAGGATCGGTAAAATATTGTTTGATCAACGGATGTGGATTAGGTCCCTGCACAAGGTCAAACAGCTCTTCTGTAGTCACCGTCAGGCCAAGACTCTCGTATTCCTTATCCATCAAAACCTCTTTAACCATTTGCTTCCAGGTGTCTTCCTTAACCCTGTAAATCTCATCTGTGGTCAGACGAACTTTTTTCTGTTGTTGTTTGGTGTTCTCAATATTTTGCTCAACTCTTTGGTTAAAGTCCATGATGGTAATATCCTCACCTGCAACATTTCCAACGTTCACTTCCCGCGACCCTCTGCGCCCTTTGGCAAAGTCGCCCAAAACAAAAGCTGCGAGTGCAACTCCGATAATAATGATCAAAAATGTTGAATGCTTTCTAATGTTTCCAATTACAGCCATTTATCCTTAATTTTAAATTTTGAGGTGCAAATGTACAAATGTAAACGCAAGTATTAAAAAAAATTGCAATTTATATTTAATGTCAAACAGTTATATGTAATTTTTAAGGTTGCAACAGGGTATTCAGATGCATGAAAAACGTTAATCTGTAATCTCGAGTTTTACTTCTTCAATACGGTTTTCGCTTGATTTGAGAATAGTGAACAAATAAGGGGGAATTTTTATCTGCTCATTAATTTCGGGAATACTTTCATGATGATGGATAATAAACCCGGCAAGGGTCTCATATTCGTCCGAAATTTCAAAATTCAGGTTGTATTTTTCATTCAGGTAATCCACTTCATGCCGGGTAGATAAAATAAACTCTTTGGGAGACACCTGTTTTTCCGTTATTTCCTCTTTGTCGTGCTCATCTTCGATCTCTCCGAAAATTTCTTCGATAATATCTTCCAGTGTTACCATTCCTGCTGTTCCGCCGAATTCATCTACTACGATGGCAATCGATTTATGTTTTTTGATCATTTCATTAAGCAGGTCGCTGGCATTCATAGTTTCCGGATATACACCTGCTTTCCGGATAACCTCGCTAATTTTTTCGGGATTTGTAAACATATCAAACGAATGGACATAGCCTATCAGATTGTCGATGGTGTCTTCATAGATCATGATTTTCGAATGCCCGGTTTCGGTAAACATATTCCGGAGCGTTTCCACATCTTCGTTAATTTCCAGTGCGTTGATCTCGGTACGCGGCACCATGCACTCCCTGAGCTTCACATGTTTGAATTCAATGGCTTTCTGGATCATTTGCATCTCCTGGTCGATCTCTTTTGTTTGCTCAGCTATTTGATTGTATTCTTTAACATATTCTTCAAGATCGATCATAGTAAACCGGTACGTGCTGTTATTTAACTGAACGCGGAAAACTTTAGCCAGCAAAAACTCTGCAATACCTATAAATAAAAGAATCACCGGATAAAAAACAATATAAAAAACCCATACCGGAAAGGCAAAAAACTTCAGGATGGAATTGGGGTTTATCCGGAACAACACCTTAGGAATGAACTCGGCAGTAATGAGGATCAATAAGGTAGATAAAACGGTTTGAATAAGTAAAACAAGAAACTTGGAATGATAATATGGAGCCAGAAAGTCGATGATTGCAGGCTCGAGTAATTTAGCCATAGCGATACCGTAAATAACCAGCGCAATGTTATTGCCCAGCAGCAGGGCACCGATAAATCGTGATGGGTTGGCATAGAAAATAGACAGGATTTTAGCCGGCAGGATCTTTCGTTTCAGATCGAGTTCCTGTTTGAGCCTGCTGGAACTGACAAATGCTATTTCCATCCCCGAGAAAAAACCGGAAAGCAACAGCATAATGATGATCAGCCACTCGTTGGTACTCATAAAAAAACTATGGTTAAAAATACATATTATTTTATAATAGGGGAAATCCCCTCTTAATTATCATCTTCTTCATCAACTTCTATTTCTCCTTTCATGTTGTAGATTTCGCGTGAGCTAAAATCTTCTTTAGCCCACAGGCTGTCGCCGAAGATAACGTTATCGGGCGAGGTGATTTTAACAAATGTGTGGGTATGTATCACTTTCTTTTTCTGATCCCACGTTAAATTCTCCGTATTGAGCTGTTCCTGGGTGTCAAAATTCTTAACGATCACATTTTTTCGGGCTTGCAACAGTTGTTTTTTCCGGTAATTAACTCCGTATTCGGCGCTGATGAAAGATACTTTTTCGCCGCTCTTATCGAAAAATGTAACTTCGAATCCTTCCGGAAATTCGGTATACGGGTTGTTTCTATCGGTGTCGTATTGTTCCATTAAAGGACTCCGAAGCACTACCTGTAAAAAACCTGAATCGCTCCGCTCATAAAGAACATTATAAGCAGCCATACTTGCCAGGGTGTCTTCTTTGGTGATTTCCTGAATTGTTTTCAGCGAGTTCTCACACGAAAAAAGCATCACCAGAGCCAAACCTATGATGATGCTTTTTAGAAAACGGGAAATCATTTTATGTTGTTGCAGGTACAAACTACTTAGCTGCCCGTACCGTTGTTTTCACATTAATCCAGCAACCCACGTCGTACGAATCACCTTCCTGCAGGTTGTAAAAGAACAATACTTCTGCCGGAGGGAAGTAAGGGCTGTATCTCCTGATCAGTTCATTCATCTCACTTGTCATCTCCGGGTCAACGGCCTTAGCTTTTTTGTACATATCCACGGCGGCCCAGTAGGGTGCTTTTTTTGTCAGGTCATCACTACCGCAGTCGTTAGCACTTATAACGTAAAGATCACCGATAAAAGCATAGGGCTTGCCCCAGTCGGGGTTGAGTTTGGCAGCTTCAAGTGCTTTTTTACGCGCCATCGGGAAATTATTCATAGCACGGTATGCCTGTGCCAGGAAAATGAGGGCATCATCCACTTTTTCCGTATTCTCCATTTTGGTTGCGTCTTCCATATATGGTATGGCCTCTTTGTACCTTTTCTGGTTAAGCATCATTTTACCTATCAGATAAGCAGATTCTGGTGATGGTTCGAGATCGTACAGTTTGATGGTTGCCTCAAAATAGAGTGGTTCTTCAACACACTTTTTCTTGTCGAGCATTTTAACGATTTTCTTCAGCAGGTCCACATCCTCCGGGTTTTCATCGAACTTTTTATTGTAAATACGCACCAGGTCGTGACATTGGGCAAAAGGTTCAAAGTTCTTCTCGATCGTGCCTCTGATATTTTCGTAATGTTCTAATTTTTTATCGTTGCCGGCTTCTCTGTATTTTTTCAGGTTAAACTCAATGTAATCGCTTAATTGGTCGTAAGCCTCAACAACGGCAATTGTATCTATTTCACCTTTGGTGGCCATTTTGGTTAATGTGCGGAAATAATAAACATATACGGGTCCCGAAGCATTCTCTTTATCCAGTTCGATAGAACGATTCAGGATATCATATACCTGTTTGTACTCCTGAGGCTTGAACTCGTAAAGGCTGACCCCTTTCCGGCCAAGGATGGCACCTTCCTGTGGCTTCTTTGATTTATAGTGTAACGGGAAATATTTGATACGTTGATCATATATCAGCATCAGGGTATCAATCAGTTTCTCTTTTATTTCTGGGTCAGGTGCTTTTTTGATCCGGTATTTGACCATTTTGACACCATCGATATAAATATTTTCGGTAGCCCGCGGACAGTTTTGAAATACCCAACTCCACCATTTGGTAGCATCAGTAATAGCATCGTTTGTGTATTTGCTCTGTTTCCATTGTTTGTAAAACTCACGGTAGAGCGACAGGTTTGCTACACATGTTGCACTGTCGTTTCCATACTTAGGAATGTCATTTTGCGGATTGAATCCGTCAAGATATTCCGACCCTGAAGCTAACAGGCTGAGACTTAATCCGGCTAAAACTATCAAAACTTTTAATTTCATTTGTATATAGGTTTTAATGTGTTTTTTTACTGATATTTTCGTTTATGGAACCATGACTCGTGGATCGAGAATCCGAGCGACATATTGAAAAAAGTTTCCTGGATCAGCCCGTCCACTTTAGTTCCCCGTTTTCCTACTTCAAACCCGAGGTCTATCGTTGTTCTTGATCTTCTCATCGGGAATGTCAGTCCAAAACTTATGCCATATTCATTAATCGGGTGCTTAAAGATAGATAAATATGAGTCATAATAGCGAAAACCGGCCCGATAAATTATACGTTTTCTCAAAGGAGAGATGCTTGTGTGTTTTGGTGAGAATTGTCCACCGACAGCAATTCTATAAGAATTATCAAGTGAGTCGGACTTGCCGAAAGCCGTATAATTACTCCAGTTCTGCCATTCGAAATCAAATCCCACCATCCAGATACCATTCTGCCGGAAAGTGGCTCCGGCCCCTGCCCGCTGCGGGATGATAATTTTTCCTTTTTCTTCGGGTAGATATGAAATAGTGTCTTTTATATGTTCTACAGCATCCCCAAATCCTCCGGTAAATGTGTAAGACAGATGGTCGGTTTTTGCATTCAGGTTCCACCGGTTTGAATAGATGACACCAAGTGTCAGCGTCTTACCAGAATTTATATGTATATCATATTGAATCCCGTAGTCAAATATAAAATCGCCGCCTTTGATTCTGTTTAAGGTTTTTGTACCGAATATTTCAAGCGAATCGGGAAAATATATTTTACTGCTTCTGTCGCTTTTGCCGAAAAGATAAGCTGCATCTACGCCCACACGTAGGTCTTTACCAATTTTAAACGCATTACCAATAAAAAACTGGTTCAGCCCGCCATCGCCTTCGATCGAATTGACCACATTGCTGAAATTTCCGACAGGGATAAAAATTTTCACGTTATAGCCTATCTGGCTGTACGGCAGCATACCCAATCCCATTTTCCACCATTTGGTTACGGGAAACCCGAACATAATATAGGTCAGCCCCACGTAACTTGATGTTTCCGACTGAAAATCAGTTGACATCCCCGTGATATTGCTGTTGAGGCCGATCTCGAACAGAAAAGAGGTGGAGTCGAATACGGCATACGAAGCCGCATTTCCCGGATTGATCAGGGTTGGATCGGCCACGCCAATGGCAAGTCCCCCCATGCCCATAATCCGGGTATGTGTGTTCTCACCGTGCAGCAGTCCCAGTCCGAACCTTGAATAAGGTGAATTTATCTGCTGTGCCGATGTTGCCAGGCTGAAAAAGACGACCAGAAAAAGAATTAAATAGCTAGTTTTCTTCATTAAAATCAAGGATTCTGTTTAATCCCGTTAACACAATATTTGGGGATGCAAAGATGTTATTTTTTAAGTATTTATCAAAATATTTATAATCGCCTCCGCTTACCACCACATTTACCTCACTATATTGTTGTTTGTAGGCATTGATAATTCCGTCAACTTCCTGCAATACACCGTTTTGCACGCCAGATAAGATAGATTCTCTGGTATCGGTTCCGGTAAGTTTGGCTTGCCGGCCGGAGTCAAAATTGATCAGGGGCAGTTTTCCGGTGAACGAATTGAGGGCCAAAAACCGCATGTTGATGCCCGGACTGATGCTCCCGCCGAGATATTCGCCGGTTGCATTGATAAAGTCGTACGTGATACATGAGCCTGCATCGATGACCAGCACATTTTGTCCGGGAAACAGGCTCGAAGCTCCCGCAACGGCTGCCACACGATCGTTACCCAGCGTGTTTGGCGTAGCATATTTGTTGACAAAAGGGAGTGGAGTGGTTTCATCCAGCCGTATGAAACGGGTTTTGGACGACAGAAGGCCCGTTATTTCCTGTTTTACCTCGCGCACACTGGCCATGATGGCAGAACGGATGTTTTTGTGTTTGCTGAAAAGTTCAGTTAAGAAGTCTATTGAAAGATCTTCAATAGTTATAAGCTCGGCGATACCGGAATCGTCAAACAAAGCTGTTTTAACACGTGTATTACCAATATCGATAATTAATTTCATGAGAGCTCTTTATACAAAGGGGCAAATTTAGCGGATGAAACAGAATAAGGCGAAGATTTTAAGATTTTTTTTGATAAAGTAAAAAAATAGTTAATTTTGCCGTCCCAAACTTAGGGTGCCATAGCTCAGTAGGTAGAGCAACGGACTGAAAATCCGTGTGTCCCTGGTTCGATTCCAGGTGGTACCACTAAATTAATCTGGATAACCCTGAAAGTTAAAGCTTTCGGGGTTTTTTGTTTTGATTTTGGCCGAAAATTGGCCGAAAAATAAAATTTAAACAGAAAAAAATACAGTTTTGATAAGTTTACCAGGATCTTGCTAAACTATACCATACACTTTTGCTGCTCCCTCAATCATTTTTATAATACTATTTCTTAAACTTTCCGGAGCAAGAACCTCGACCTCGTTGTGCCAACTGAGGATTTTCATTTGCAATTCGGGAGAATGATGAACAAGTAATGAAATTATGGTATATGTATCTGTCTGTTTTACTATTTTCTGACTTACATGTAGTGGCTGTGTAAGTACATAGGGAGTTTGCTGCTTCGTAAACTTTAATAATATTTTTTCAGGTATGGTGTCAGAGAATTTGGTGACACCGATTAAATTCCTGAAATAATCTTTGGGTCGTCCTTTTATTGGTTTGTAAGCAACACCATATGCAATTTTAACCGATATTATTCGGTCCAGACCATAAACATGTAACTCTTTTGCTTCTTCAGAATATCCAAGTAGATACCAGCGATTGAGGTATTCCTTTAACAAGTATGGATGTACTATTCTTAAATGT
>Ga0190358_1000099_pt1 | contig 32087 bp, 30 predicted proteins | sample 48721812_MG_FD_161666 | JGI IMG/M metagenome (GOLD analysis project Ga0190358, IMG submission 161666) | Hydrothermal vent microbial mat bacterial communities from Southern Trench, Guaymas Basin, Mexico - 4872-18-1-2_MG | ecosystem: Environmental > Aquatic > Marine > Hydrothermal vents >... | reverse complement strand
TGGGAAGGCGTTGACATTGGCAAGCGGGGCACAGAGAATCGCCACAGACAAGGAGAACGGGCATGAAGGTGAAGCGATTCGAGATGATTCTTGCCACCGTGGCCGTGGTGCTTCTGGCCAGCGGTTGCGGCTCCAGCTCCCAGCAGGCAACCGACGGTGGTGATGATGGCAGCAGCGGCTGCACCAGCGACAGCGATTGCCCCAGCGGGCAGATCTGCCAGGATGATGGAAGCTGCATCGCCGATCCCGACGCCAACCGGGTCACCGGCACCTTCAACCTGACCATGGGCAGCAGCCAGATGGGCAGCGCCGAGGTTACCGGCAAGCTGGACGGCAAGGGGTTGTTCATGAACCTGGGCGGCCAGGTCGAGTTCCAGATGCAAATCGGCGTGGTGCACATGGAACTGTACGGTATTCTCACCAACAACCTGCTCAACGCCCTGGTGTTGCAGCTCCCCACCGATCCCCCCATCGACCAACCGGTTCGTTTCGGTCAGGGTGGAGCCGCCCGGGGCACCTTCGACCTGGTCGAACTCGACAATGACGGCTACGAGACCGGACGTACCACCCAGGCGGACATCGTGGGGGGAGAAATCGTCTTCAGCAACTTTTCGCTCAGTAACGGCCAGCGGGTGTCCGGCACCCTGGACGTGGAATTGCTCAGTCGCTGAATCCGCCCAGTTCCTCCTCCAGGGAAAAGGCCAGCACCCGGGCAATGCGATCCTCTCCGCCCAGGAACATCAGCAAGCGGTCCACCCCCAGGGCACAGCCGCTGCAGTCGGGCAGACCCTGCTCCAGTGCCCGCAGGAAGGCTTCGTCCAGTGCCACTTCCGGCAGTCTCCGGCTCTTCCTCAACCGCAGTTGCTCCTCGAAGCGGCGGCGCTGCTGCCGGGCATCCCCCAGCTCGTGGTAGCCGTTGGCGATCTCCATTCCTCCCAGGTACAGCTCGAACCGCTCCGCCAGCCAGGGACGCGCGGGATCCAGGCGGGCCAGCGCCGCCATGGCTGCCGGGTACTCGCTGATGAACACCGCCGGGTAGCGGTTCAGGCGGGGTTCCACCCGTTCGATGAGGACGCGGTTGACGAGATCGTCGAGGCCATCGTCGGCGGCATGATACACGCCGGCCTCAGCCAGGGCCCGGCGCACGCCCGCTTCCGCGAAATCCTCGGGCAGTTCCACCCCCGCCAGTTCGCGACAAGCCTGGCGCAGCGTCAGGCGCGGAAAAGCCGCAGCCTGCAGTATCTTCCGGCAGCCGGCCGCCAGCAGCAGGTTTTCCTGCAAGCCCGCGGCGCAATGACGAACCAGCAACTCGGTCTGCGCCATGAGTTGCTCGAGCCCCATCCCCACCTGGTACCATTCCAGGCCGGTGAACTGTGGATGGTGCCGGGGGGAAAGCTCTCCGCGGCGGAAAAAGGGGCAGATCTGGTAGATCCGCTCCAGGCCATCGACGAGCAGCCGCTTCATGAAGAATTCCGGCGAAGTGGGCAGGAACAGTTCCACCTCCCGGCCATCGGGCAGGCTGGTGCTGGTCCGGAAACTGTCCAGGTGCAGGGCGGGATCGGCGTGCCGGGCCAGGCAGGGAGTGCTCACCTCGCAGAAATCCCTCTCTGCGAAAAACGCCCGCAGCACGGCCAGCAGGCTGGAGCGGGCCCGTTGCCAGGCAACCCGTTCAGACCCCGTGGACAAGCGGGCCTCACTCCGAGCCGGGCTCGTCGCCCGCTGGCTCTTCCGTGCCACGCCGGGTGAAAAGGACGAAGGCCATGGCGGGACGCTTGGAGCTCTCGCGCATGGCGAACTGGATGCCATCGAAGTTCCAGCCGGCTGCCACCCAGTTGTTGATGATCTCCTCGAGTTCCTCGTCGGTAACGGTGCTGGTCTCCACTACCTTGTATCTGAGCACTACCCACCTCCTGCAGGGTGAAGATTATGCGGGGCCGGCCCGGATCTGTCAATAAACCCCGCAGTTGCATAAGCAACTGCGGGGTTAAAGTATTGCATGTAGAATCGTCGGGCACCGGCAGCGCTTCGCGCAACGGCCAAGGAAGTCACTTTTCGTGGTTTTTGCAGCTTGCGAAGCATGCCCGGCTTTCCGGGATCGGTACTTGATTATCTTGAAACCCGACGTTGCCACTGGCAACGTCGTGGTTAACATACGGCTTGATTGCCGACGGTAAACGCGCTAACTTGCGCAGTGATCGTATCGACAAGCGGAAAGGGCAGAAGCATGGAAACCGTTCAGCACTACCTCGAAGTCTTCCAGGAAGAAGGCGAGGAGACCTTTTTGGAGCGCTTCTCCCATCCCTTCCTGCTCTACCCCGAGAAACGTGGTGCCGGTGGCTTCTCCACCTACCACACGCGCATGGCCGACCGTTCGGCGGGTGCCAGCATTTCCGGGGCCGGCAAGGAGATTCGCCAGTTTCGGGTTCTACCCCCCAACCCGGAGCTGGGACAGAAGTACCCGGCCAAGATGATCATCGGCCGCTCCCAGGAACGTGATTTCTCCATAGACCACTCCACCGTGTCCAAGCGGCACGCGGTGATCATGCGCGATGCCGACAGCGGCTCCTACCGCCTGGGAGATGCCGGCTCCACCAACGGCACCTTCGTGAACGGACAGACGGTGGAGGCCGGCGAGCCCGTGTTCCTGAGGGATGGTTTCATCGTCTCCTTTGGAGACTGTGACTACATGTTCTTCTCCCCCGGCGGTTTCGTTGAACTCCTGAAGCGTCTCGTCCAGGACGGCTAGCGCCCCTCTCTGCCCACACAACGCTTTCCCGAACGGTTCCCGCGCCTTCGCAGCAGCAACAACAGCAACAGGAACATGCTGGCCGGCCTCGTCCCGGCCGAACCGCTGGCACAACCGCAGCCGCCGGCCCCATCGCCATCAGGCCAGATGCCCCCGTCGGCACCATCATCGCCCGTCGTGCCGCCATCGCCGCCGTCGGTCGGCTCCAGGCCGCCATCCCGGCCATCGGGACCGGCATCCTCCCTGCCGCCGTCGCGCTGCCCGGGCGGAACCACGCAGATACCGTCCCGGCATTCCGACGGCGGTGGACACGCCAACTCGCGGCAGGCATCGGGCAGGCATTCGCCCTGCTGGCAGGCAAAGCCCTCGGCACAATACACTCCCTGGCAGGGATCGGGCCGGCACTCGTTGTCCAGGCAACCGGTGCCGGGCGCCAGGCAGGTCACGCTGGCACACAGGCTGCGCAGGCAATCGCCCTGGAAGCAGATCTCGTCGTCCCGGCAGGAGCCACAGGCGGGCTGGCGACAGGCGCCGTCAAGACAGTACTGGCCCGGCGGACAGGAAACCGCGGCACAGGGATCCGCCTGGCACAGGCCCTCCCGGCAGCGCTGTTCGTCCGGGCAGGCATGATCGGGGAAATAGCAATCCAGCGTCACACAAACACCCATCCGGCAGCTTTCTCCCTCCGGGCACTGGCCGACATCCTGGCAGGGATCCCGGCAGGTGCCGTCCGCGGTGCATTCCTGTCCCGGGAGGCAGTCGGTGCCGCAACAGGGATCCACGCACCAGCCGCCACGGCACACCAGCCCCTCCACCAGGCATTCGCCGCTGCAGGCCTGGGCACAGGCTCCACACAGGCAACGCTCGCCCTCGGCACAGAGGTTCTCGCCGTCATCGACCAGGCCGTTGCAGTCGTTGTCGCGACCGTCGCAGATCTCGCCCCCCTGGCCCTCTACCGGCGGACAGGTCTCCACACCGTCCTGACAGACACTCTGCCGGCGGCAGTCGCCCCGGCCGCATTGGCCCGGCTGGAAATCCTCGTCGCTGTCACCGTCGCAATCGTCATCGAGACCGTTACAGGGATCGCTGTCGGCGCACCCGAATCCGTTGGCATGGGCGATGGTTCCCGCCGCCCCGGCCACCCAGGCCGACCCATCGGCCTGCAGCCACAGCGAGGTCAGTTCCACGCTCACCGGCAGGGCCTGGCGAATCCACTGTTGTCCACCGTCCCTGGTCAACCACAGGCCGCCGCCGGCGCCCGCCACCATGCCCTCGCCGGCACTGGCGAAGCTGACCGCGTTGAGATCTCCACCTGGACCGAGCCGTGTCTCCTGCCATCCGGCTCCGGCGTCGCTGGAATGCAACACAACTCCACCAGAACCCACGGCCCAGGCCTCCTGGCTTCCCGCGAAGGCCAGCGCGTGCAGGTCCCGCTGGGTGGGTACGCTCACCCGTACCCAGCTGACACCGCCATCGCTGCTGCGCAACACCGTGCCCGCCTCGCCCACGCAGAGTCCCACCCCGGCGGCGGAAAACTCGATGTCCCGCAACCATCCCGAAGCCGGCACGCTCACTTGCTGCCAGCTGGCACCCCCATCGTCGCTGTGCAGCAAGGTGCCCGCGTAACCCACCGCCCAACCAGTCTGCGCATCCTGGAAGTAAACGGCATACAGCAGCTGGGGATACTCCGCCAGGGCCACCTGCCAGCTGTTGCCCCCGTCCGCACTGTGGAGGATCCTACCCCCGCCCGCCCCGGAGGTTCCCACCGCCCAGACATGCTGGCCATCGGGACTGCTGACACCCGAAAGGCGCGAGTCGCTGGGAGATTCCACTTCCTGCCAGGTCTGGCCGCCGTCGTCGCTGCGCCAGATCATGCCCTGGTCGCCCACCGCCCAACCCAATCGGCTATCGTGGAACTGCAGCGCCCGGAACCAGCCCGGCAGCGGCTGTTGCAGCGCCTGCCAGCTCTGCCCGCCATCGCTGGTGGCCAGTAGCGCCCCCCCGTCACCGCAGGCCAGGCCGTGATCGTTGTCTCCGAAGGAAAGGCCCCGCAGGTTGACGCCGGTGCCGGCGTCTACCTGCTGCCAGTTCTCCCCCAGGTCCTCGGAAAGCAAAACCGTGCCACCGTCCCCCACTGCCAGCAACTTTCCCCAGGGAAACAGCTTCACGGCATTGAGGTGCCTGACGGAGATGTCCATGACCTGGTCCAGCAACCGGAATGATTCCCCGTCAGAGGAAAGAGACACCGTGCCGTTGCGACCCACGGCCACCACCATGCGGGCACTCAGCAGGTCGACGTCGTACAGGGTGTAAGAAGCCCCGGCGTGGAACTGTGTCCAGTGCCGGCCGCCGTCGGCGGTGACCAGGATCACCCCGCCCTCGCCCACCGCCGCTCCCTCCAGGCCATCGACGAACTTCACCGCCCGCAGGTCGTAGACCGATTGCGACTGCTGGCGGTGCCAGTTGCGACCAGCATCGAAGGTATGCAGTACCGTGCCGGCGTCACCGACCACCCAGCCCACGGCCGGGTGGGGAAAGCTGACGCCATACAGGTCCTGTTCCACCCCGGAGACCTGGACATGCCAGCTGGCGCCGCCGTCATCGCTGTGCAGGATGGCCCCCGAGGTGCCGGCAACCCATCCCAGCCCCCCGGACAGTAGTTGCACGGAACGCAGATCATGGCGGGGCCACAACCAGCCTGGCTGCCAGTGGCTTCCACCATCGACACTGAAAATGACCGCACCGTCGGCGCCGACGGCCACGGCTCGGCCCCCTGCCGGCAGGGAGATGTCTTCCAGGCGATGGGCGTGCGTTACGGGAAGCTGCAGATGCCAGGCCCCGGCCCGGGCCGGCAGCGGGGTCAACAAGCCCATCCAGAGCCAGGCCAGCAGCCTTTTAGGAACCACTGCCATCCGGGGTGTCAGCCTTCCCTTCACCCAGGTAACGTTCCACTATCCAGCGTATGAGCTTGCGCCCCCCGTCGCTGATGTTGATGAATTTCACGGCGAAACCACTGGGTTCCTGCCGCTGGCGCCAGACCACTTCCCCGGTGGCCTTGACCGGCACGCTCACCAGGGGCAGGAAAAGCTCCAGATCGAGCCTGGTCTCTTCGCTCAGCGGATCCTCGGCCAGTAAAAAAACTCCTCCCGGGCTGAGGTTGCGCGTGTAATAGTGGCGGCTGCCACCGTCGTGGACCACGCGAACTATCACCCCGATGGGTGCCCGAGGGTCACGTCTTCTCTCTCTGCTGCCGGTCTGCTCACTGCCGGGCATCATGATGCTCTCCAGTACCAGGAATCCTATGACCACAGCGAGTCCCTGTCAACGAGTAGCTTGGCACGAGCCCGATAAACGACTAGCATGGAACCACCGCGGGAGGATGCCATGAAAGTGCTGCGTACCCTGCTAACCGCCCTGTTTATCGCCCTGCCGACAGCCTGCGGGCTCGATGTCGTCGAGTTCGACGTGGTCGAGGAAGGAGGCGTGGGACTGGCCGGACTATCTCTGCCCGGGCTGCAGTCCTTCGGTTCGTCACTGTCGTCGGCACTATCGGTCAAGAACATCGATCCCGGCGACGTGGACTCCCTGCGCCTGCTCGGGGCCGACCTGGAAATGACCTCGGCGGGAGGATTGACCCAGGACCTGAGCTTCATCAAGAAGCTGGACTTCCTGGTCTCGGCCAGCGGCCGGCAGCCTACCCTGCTGGCCCACAGCCCGGAGATCGCCAGCGGCCAGAAAAAGGTCGACCTCGAGGTCATTCCCCAACTCGAACTCAAACCTTACCTGGAAGCCGGCGACATGAGCATCAGTACCGATGCCCAGCTGGATCCTCCGCCTCCCGACCGCGTGGATCTGAAACTTGCCTTTCACCTGCGGGTGGATGTCAACCTGTAGGGAATTTCCGCGCTACCAGGCCATTTCCAGGGCCGACCGGTCCGGGCTGGTAATGGATTGCACCAGGGCGGTCACCCGGGGCAGTGTCTGGTGCACGAAGAAGCGTGCCGAGCTGACCCTCCCGTGGTAGAAGGCCGCCTCCGGGTTGTCCCGGAGCAACTGCCCCTGGGCCTGCTCGTCCGCAGCCCCCTGGGCCTGGAAGGCGGCCTGCAGCTTCTCGTCGGCCACCAGTGCTCCGTGCAACAGGTAGTAGGCCACGGCCACGTGCCCGAAGGCCTCCAGATAGGGTGTGGCGTGAAGCAAGGGCACGGCGATGTCCTTGCCGAAGGCCTCCCCCAGGAACACGGTGATCTTCACCAGTTCTTGCAGCGACTCGGCCAGGCGTACAACCTCCCCGCCCAGGCGCGCATGCTCCTGGTGTTGTTCGACGAAGCGCTGTACCTGTCCGAGGTATTCCTTGAAATACTGGCCGTTGTTGCGGGCAATCTTGCGCCCCAGCAGGTCCATGGCCTGGATGCCGTTGGTCCCCTCGTATATGGACGAGATCTTCTGATCGCGCAGGTATTGCTCCACCGGGTATTCCTGGCAGTAACCATAACCACCGAACACCTGTAACGCCGTCTCGTTCACCCGGAAGCCCCAGTCGGAGCCATACGCCTTGCAAACGGGAGTGAGCAGTTCCACGATGTGCTGGTTGCGCTCGCGCTCGGCGGCGTCGGCGGCATGCTGGGCCAGGTCGATGTGGCGGGCCACCGCGTACATCAGGGAGCGCATTCCCTCCACCAGGCTCTTTGCAAACATCAGCATGCGGCGCACGTCGGGATGTTCGATGATGCGCGCCCGGGGAGCGTGGGGGTCCTTGCCGGCGGTGATGCCGGCACCCTGGGTGCGTTCTCCGGCATAGTCCAGTGCCGACAGGTAGGCCGCCGCCGCCAGGCCCAGGCCCTGGATACCCACGCCCAGGCGAGCCTCGTTCATCATCTGGAACATGCAGCGCATGCCGGCGTTGACTTCACCCAGCAACCAGCCCCGGCACTTGCCCTCGTCTCCGAAGTTCAAGGTACAGGTGGGCGAGGCCTTGATGCCCATCTTGTGCTCGATGTTGCCGCAGGTGACATCATTACGCTCGCCCAGGCTGCCGTCGGAATTGACCAGGAACTTGGGCACCAGAAACAGGCTGATGCCCTTGGTGCCGGCCGGGGCCCCCTCGATACGGGCCAGCACCGGGTGGATGATGTTCTCCACCAGGTCGTGTTCTCCGGCACTGATGAAGATCTTGCTGCCGCTGATCAGGTAGTGATCCCCGTTGGGACGGGCACTGGTCTTCAGGTTGCCCACGTCGGACCCGGCCTGCGGCTCGGTCAGGCACATGGTACCCGTCCATTGCCCGGTGTACATCTTCTCGCAGTAGAGCTTCTTCATCTCCTCGGTACCGAACTGCTCGATGAGATGCGCCGCCCCCTCGGTGAGGATGGAAGTCAGGAAGAAGGCGATGTTGGCCCCGGCGAATATCTCCGAGGCCGCGAACTTCATCATGTTGGGCAGACCCTGCCCGCCGAATTCCGGATCGTGAACCATGCCGATCCAGCCACCCTCGGCGAATTTCTGGTAGCCCTGGCGGAAGCCCTCGGGGGTGAAGACCTGGCCATTTTCAAAGCGCAGACCCTGGCGGTCGCCCACCTTGTTGAGGGGAGCCACCACCTCGGTGGCCATCTTGACGGCCTCGTCGGTGACCATTTCGAACAGTTCCCGGTTGAATTCCCGGTAGGCATCCAGTTGACACAGCTTCTCTGTCTCGAACTGTTCGAAGAGAACGAACTGGATGTCACGCTTGTCGACACGGAAATCGGTCATGCTCACCTCCCAAGTGGTTTCGGATCATCAACTCCCGGTCTGGTACAGGTCCAGCATCTGCCCGGCCTCCTCGGCCAGTCGAGCGGCCAGGTTCGCAGGCTCGACGATGCGAGCCTCACCGGCATAAGAAGCCACGAATGACAACACGAACTCCTCGGAGACGTCGTACAGCGCCAGGTCCAGCGAGCCATCGCCTGTCTCTTGCAGGCGCTCTGCCGGCCATTTCTGCCGTATCCAGCGAGCGGCTGCGGGGCTGAAGCGAATCACGTACTCGTTCTCACCCAACTCGGGAATGGCCAGCCGCTCGGCAACGAACTGCTGGCAGTTCAGCTCCTCTTGCGGGGGATCGAAAATACGCTCGCTGACCTGGGCCTGGAGGATACGCGTCAACCTGAACACCAGGACCTGCTGCCGCAACGTGCACCAGGCCACCAGGTACCACAGGCCATTGCGGTTGACCAGCCCGTAAGGCCTGACCGTGCGCTCGCTGACGACATCACGGCTGGCCGAGTAGTACCGCAATTCCACCTCCAACCTCTCCTCGATGGCCCGTTGCAGCAAGGTCAGGTAGCTGTCCACGCCCTCCTCGGTGAGAATCGCCATCTGTTTCGACAGCCTCTCCATCCAGTCGCGCAACTCTTCCGGCAACGACCTGGTGATCTTCTCCAGGGCCACGCGCACCGCCGTGGCCGCATCACCGTGACGCCGTTCATCGGCATAGGGCCCGGCCGCAGCCGCCAGGGCCACCACCTCGAAGGCGTTCAGTGCCGGCGGCCTGTCCAGCGACTGGTTGAGATCCACGTAGACACGGTCTTCTTCCTCGTATATCTCCAGCATCAGGTCGGGAGTGAATGGCGGCCGGCCCACCATGATCAACATGGCCAGTTCCCTTCCCAACTGTTGGCGGGTCATGCCCAGGCGTTGGGCCAGGTCGCTGACGGACACTCCGCGGTTGCGAACCACGTAGGGCACCAGGAACAGGGCGTTGCGCAATCTCTCCTGGATGGCAACCCTGGCCATCAGTCTCCTCCCCGCCCGGCGAGCCGCGACCAGGCCGCCTGCGTCATCTGCCGCAACTGCTCCGGCTCGAGCACCTCCACTCGCTGGCGATACCACAATACCGTCGGCAAGATTCCTTCGAGGTAGGTGACCTGCAGCTGCAGCACCCGGGCCGGGCCGTCTTCCTCCACCCGTTCCGCCAGGGGGCCCAGTTCCTTGGCGGCCACCTCGGCCACCGGCGGCAGGAACCGCAGCCTGACCGTCAGGGGTTCGTGGGCCCGGATCTGCCAGGGGTGCCGGGCCACGTGATCCCGCACCCGGAACCCCTCCGGCACCTGGAAATCCGCCTGCTGGGGGTTCAGGGGGTTCTTCTCCAGGCCGGTAATGCGATCCAGGTGAAACACCCTGATGGCATCCCGCAGGTGACAGCGACCCACCAGGAACCAGGAACCATGCACGCAGCACAGGCCGTAGGGGTCAACCCAGCGCCGCGTCTGTTCGCCCCGCCAGAAGGAGTAGTAGGCCATCATCACCTTCTTGCGCGCGGCAATGGCCTCGTGCAACAGCTTCAGGCGCTCCTGCAGCCGCAGGGTCACGGTTCCGGCAGTGTCAACGCCGTGTTGTCGGCCCAGCATGGCCGCCCCGGCCATGTCCCGCCCGGCCGCCAGGGTGATCTTGTTCAGGGCCATGATCAGGTCGCGCGACAGGGGAAAAGACCCGGCGTCCAGGGCGGCCGCGCCGGTCATGAACAACATGGCCAGTTCCTCGGGGGCCAGATCCAGTTCCGGCATGGCGTAGCGCTGGCGATCGACGAAATATCCCTCGCTGTCGAACTCGTCTCCACGCTGGTATTCCAGGGGAACTCCCGCCGCCAGCAGATCGGCCTTGTCTCGTTCGAACATGCGCTCCGCAGCCGCGCCGCCGTCCTGGTAATCGTCCGGGAAGGCCGCGAAGATTTCCTCCCGGCTAACCGGCCGGGTGGCATTTAGCAGCAGGGTTACCAGGTCCAGCAGGCGTTCGGCCCGGTCGCGGCGTTGTCTGTTTCCCTTGCCAGCCAAGCTATTCCCCGTCGTGCCCGGTCTCGGCCCGGGCATGTATCCAGCGTCCCTTGATGCGGCCCGAGCGATCGACGTGCAATCCTTCCGGCAATACCGCCTCCACCTTCTTGCGGTATCCCTTGACCGGCCAGCCCAGCTTCTGCAGGGCGTCGGCCACGGCCGCCCGCAGGCGTACCGGGGTATCCTCGTCGACCAGCAAATCCAGCATGGCTTCCCGGGCCGACTCGTCGGCCTTGCGTACCAGCGCCGACAGGGCCTCCAGCTGTACCTCGTCACGATGATCGCGCAGGAAGGGAATCAGGGTGGGCACCACCTCGGGGTGATCGTACTCGGCCAGTTGGGCCACCAGCAGAACCTTGCGTTCCGGCTCGCGCACGTACGAGGTACCCATGCCGCGTAGCGCCCGAACGAGAACCTGCACCGCCTGTTCCGGGGTGGCCACCGCCGACAGCAGCTTCAGCGGCCAGGTGATGGGGACGGTGGCGGCATCCCTGCGGTTGATGTAGTTCTCGACGGCAGGGATTACCTCGGGGCCGAAACCCACCAGGATCTCGAACACTTCCTGCTTCTCCTCCTCGTCCTTGATGGAGGGCTCGACGTTGACCATGAACCGTTCCAGCAAGCCCGCGTAACCCGCCTGGCCACCCAGTTGGCGGAAGAACTGGACCGCCCGGTAGCGATCTTCACCCTGACCGAACTTGTTCTTGATGTGCTTCCTGTGGCGGTCAAACACCCGCTGGCGGTGCCGATCTCGCAGTTTCTGCAACCAGGCCATATTTTCACCTCGGTCCCGGCCATTCCAGCTGTAGCTTGCCGAAGGCGCTCGCCAGCAGCAATGTCACTGCTTCCGTCGTCGGCACATCGCCGCCGTCTCCCGGCGCGGGCGGGAAACTCACCAGGTAACTGCGGCCGAATTCTCCGATGAAGGGAAAGAAGGCCCGTACGGTTGGTGCCGGTGATTCGACGTGCCGCACCTGGCCCGGCCGGGGTTCCCGACCGGCAACCAGCAACGAGACCTTCCACACCGAATCGGAGCCTTCCATCTCTCCCCAGGAGAACTCCGAGGCGTCGGCATAGAGGAAAAAGGCCAGCTGGCCCCGGGTTGCTTGCAGCAGCCTTTCCAGCGAGCCCCGGCCCTGCTCCAGCGGAAACCCGAACACGCGCCGGTACTCGGTCCGCAGCAAGCGGCGGAAATCGTCCGTAAGCCTGGTGGCGAAGACGGTTATCTCCCGGTCCACGTTGGTAAACACGCAGCCGGAGCGGGTAAGTTGCTCGAGGGCCTGCCGGTAGGCCGGCAGGCCCTGGTGGGGACCCCGCAGCCGCGGCCGGGGAGCGCACGAACCCAGCAGCACCGCCAGCAGCAGCGCCCGCCAAGCCATGCTTGTTGTGGCAACGCAACGCATCATGAAATCGACCGGTCCCGAGTATACCCGCGGCATCATGGAAATCAAGCGCCGCCGGAAATTTTGCCCGCCCCGCGGCGGTTGCCCGGCAGGCGCCCACGGGCGCGCAGGCAGCCCCGCACCAGGGCATGGAAGGGCTCCATGATGGCCTGCTGCAAATGTTCGCCTTCCAGGATGCCCAGGGCCCGGGCCACCGATTCGGCCGTGGACAGGCGCTCGGGGCTGCTCTGGCGCCGGGCTGCGTAGCTGGAGGGCGGTCCCGGCGGCAGCTTCACCCGGGGCAGGTGCGCGAGCGCCGCGTGCCGCTGCACCAGGCGGCGGGCCTGCCGCCAGGTTCCATCCACCACCACCAGCACCTCCGGGGCCGGCCCGCCCGGGTAAAGCTCCCTGGCCCCGGGGGAGGGATACAGCAGGGCGGCCCCGGGCAACGAGGCCAGGTCGTCCAGGGTATCGTCGCCGCCCGGGTGGTTTCTGAAACGCACCTGTAGATTGTCCAGCAGCAACCACAGCAGCCGGCCGCTGTTGGAAGTACGGCCGGCATCCTTCCAGTGGCTGATGAGGATCACCCGGGTACGGTTGTCCAGCCGGTGCAGCCGGTCGCAGAAGCAGTCTTCCAGCAGCATCCAGCAGCGCCGGCAGCGCGGTGCCGAAAAGCCCCGAATGCCGCTGGGCATGGGCCGGAAGCCGGAGCCGGGTGTGCTCATACCTTGAACCGGAAGCGGATGACGTCGCCGTCCTCCACCAGGTAGTCGCGGCCCTCGAGCCGGATCAGACCCCGTTCGCGCGCCGCCTGCTCCCCTCCCTGCTCCACCAGCTGCCGCCAGGGGATCACCTCCGCGCGAATGAAACCCCGCTGCATGTCTTTGTGGATCTTGCCGGCCGCCTGCTCGGCGCGGGTCCCCCGCGGCACCGTCCAGGCCCGCACTTCCACCCCGGCGGTGGTGAAGAAGGTCAGCAACCCGAGAACCCGGTAGCCGGTCTCCACTACCTGCTGGACCCCCCCGGTGACGATGCCCAGCTCCTTCATGAACTCGATCCGCTCGGCTGGCTCGAGTTCGTTGAGTTCGCTTTCGGTGCGCGCGCTGATCTCGACCAGTTCACCGCCGGCCTGGCGACACCAGGATCGCAACGGCCCCAGCAGGGGATGCTCGTCGCCGGCGGCGAGCTGGTCGTCGGAGATGCTGGCCACGTAGAACACCGGCTTGGCCGTCAGCAACGACAACGGCCGGAGTCGTTCAGCGGCGGCCTCGTCCAGTTGCAGCCGGCGAACCGCCTGCCCCCGTGCCAGCGCCTGCTCCACCTGCTCCAGGACGGCCACCTCCTCGGCCGCGGCCCGCTCCCCTCCCCGTGCCACCTTGCGCTGGCGATCCAGCCGGCGGGTAACCACCTCGTGATCCCGCAGCAGCAGTTCCGTCTGTACCACTTCCAGGTCGCCCACGGGATCCAGCCGCTGGTGAGGATGGCTGACGTTGTCGTCGCTGAAGCAACGTACCACCTGGGCGATGGCATCAACCGCCTGGATGTGTCCCAGGAACTGGTTGCCCAGTCCCTCTCCCTGGGCCGCTCCCTTGACCAGGCCAGCGATGTCGACGAACTCCAGGGTCGTGGGTGTCACCTTTTCGGGAGCCACTACCCGGGCTACCGCCTGCAGGCGTTCATCGGCCACCGCCACCATACCGTGGTTGGGCTCCACCGTGCAGAAGGGATAGGCGGCAGCCGCGGCCCGGGCCCCGGTCAGGGCGTTGAACAAGGTGGTCTTGCCGGCATTGGGCAGGCCGACCAGTCCGCAGGAAAATCCCATGGTTTGCTCAGCCCCGCTCGAAGGCCTGCTTGAGCAAACGCCAGGTCTCTTCCAGGTGCTGGTTGATTACCCGTACCTCGCCCAGGACCGACATGTAGTTGTGGTCACCGGACCAGCGCGGCACTATGTGGAAATGCATGTGCTCGTCCACCCCGGCACCGGCCACCTGCCCCATGTTCATGCCCACGTTCATGCCGTGAGGCTGCAGCGCCTGCTGCACCACCTGCATGCTCTCGAGCAACAGGGAACACAGTTGCCGGTATTCCTCCGCGGGCAACTGCCAGGGTCGGGCCACGTGACGCCGGGGCACCACCAGCAGGTGGCCATTGCTGTACGGGTACTTGTTCATGATGACGAAAGCGCTGCTGCTCCTGACCAGCACGTGGCGCTCGTCGTCTTGGTCCGGTTCGAAGCAGAAGACGCAACCCGGCTCCCGCGGCCCAAGAATGTACTGCATGCGCCACGGTGCCCAGAGCTGTTTCATGCGCTGCTGTTCCCGGCGGGCAGCCTTCAGGTGGTGGTCGGCGTGCTGAGCCGCTTGCCGTTGACCCGCTCCTTGAGTTCCTTGCCCACGGTGAAGAAGGGGGTGCGCTTGCGAGGCACGAAAACCTTTTCGCCGGTCTTGGGATTGCGGCCTTCGCGGGCCTCCCGGGTCTTGGCCACGAAACTGCCAAAGCCCCTGATCTCGATACGTTCATCGCGGACCAGCGCGTCGGTCATGCAGCTGAAGATGGTGTCCACTGCGATCTCGACTTCCTTCTTGGGAATACTGGTCAACTTCGTTGCCACCGTCTCGATCAGCTGGCTCTTGGTCACGGCCGGTACTCCTTTCTCTGGGCACTTCTATTCCTGGGAACCATCTTCCGGATTGGCGGTATCATTGCCGTCACCCTGTTCGGCCGCCTGCTCTTCCTGCTGGCCCTCGGCATCCTGTTGCCGGGCCTTTTCCTCTGCGGCCTTCTGCTCCTCTGACAGGTTGCCGACCTCGATACCGGCCGAGGCCAGCGCCTCGCCCAAAGAGACCCGGCCTTCTCCCTGGCGCATGAGGTACTGCTGGTAGCCATCGTCGCGGGCCAGCTGCAGGCTCTTGACGCTGAGGGCAATGCGCCGTTCTTCCGGATCGACATCAAGCACCATGACCTCGATCTCGTCACCTTCCTTGACAACCTGTCGAGGATCCTCGACCCGTTCCTGGCTGAGCTCGGAGATGTGAATCAAGCCCTCGATACCCTTCTCGATTTCCACGAAGGCACCGAACTCGGTGACCTTGATGACCTTGCCCTTGATCCTGGTTCCCGGAGGATACTTCTCGGGAATCTTGCTCCAGGGATCCTCGCTCAGTTGCTTGATGCCCAGGGAGAAGCGTTCGTTCTCAGGGTCGATGTGCAGCACCACCGCCTCGACCTCGTCACCTTTCTTGTACAGCTGGCTGGGATGCTTGATACGCTGGGTCCAGGAAATGTCGGAAATGTGCACCAGCCCGTCGATGCCGTCCTCGATGCCGATGAAAACGCCGAAGTCGGTGATGTTGCGAATGCGCCCGCGGATGACCGAACCCACCGGGTACTTTTCCTCGATGACCGTCCAGGGATTGGGCTCGACCTGCTTCATTCCCAGGGAGATACGCTTGTTGGCCGCGTCGATGTCGAGCACGATGGCCTCGACCTCGTCACCCACCGCCACCATCTTCGAAGGATGCTTGACGCGCTTGGTCCAGGACATTTCCGACACGTGCACCAGGCCCTCGATGCCCTCTTCCAGCTCCACGAAGGCACCGTAATCGGTGAGCGATACCACCTTGCCCGACACCTTGGCGCCCACCTGGTATTTCTCCTCGGCATGGGTCCAGGGATCTTCGTTGATCTGCTTGAGACCCAGGGACACTCGTTCGGCCTGCTCGTCGAACTTCAGCACCATGACGTTGATCTCGTCACCTACCGAGAACAGCTCGTTGGGATGGTTGACCCGTCCCCAGGACATGTCGGTGATGTGCAGCAGGCCGTCGATGCCTCCCAGGTCTATGAAGGCTCCGTACTCGGTGATATTCTTGACGATACCCGGCAGCACGATGCCCGGCTTCAACTTCTTCAACGTCTCGGCCTTGAGGACCTCGCGCTCCTTCTCCAGCAACACCCGCCGGCTCAACACGATGTTACCCCGGCGCTTGTTGAACTTGATGATCTTGAACTCGAATTTCTGGCCGATGAGCTTGTCCAGGTTGCGTACCGGGCGCAGGTCCACCTGGCTGCCGGGCAGGAAGGCCTTGACACCGATGTCCACGCTCAGCCCGCCCTTGACCCGGGAAACTATGGTGCCTTCCACCAGCTCGTTCTTTTCGCAGGCCTCGCTGATCTTGTCCCAGACCTTGAGCTTGTCGGCCTTCTCCTTGGAAAGCACGATCAATCCCTCGTCATCCTCGTAGCTCTCCAACAGGACATCGACATCGTCACCGACCTTAACCCGGGGCTGGCCGTTTTCGTCCTTGCCGAATTCCGCCAGGGGAATGGTGCCTTCGGACTTGTATCCAATGTCGACCACTACATGATCGCCCAGCAACTGTATGACCTTGCCATGTACGATCTCGCCTTCCCGTAATTCCTTGTCCTTGATGCTGGCCTCGAACATGGCCGCGAAGCTCTCTTCGCCTTCCGCCGCCGGTTTGTCGTTCTGCTTCACCGGGATATCCTTGGTTTCGTTCTCCACCATGTTGTCTTCCTACGCTCCTTGGCTCCCCCGTTAGAGTTAATAAGTCACCGCCACATCGGGCAAAAGCGGGGGAACCATACAGATTTTGAAACAGGCTGTCAATGATTTTCTCTGGCACAATGGGTTGTTGGACTACCAGGCGGCATTAGCGGAAAAGCGACAAGCGCTGTCTCACCTGTTCGATTATCCAGGTGGGAGTGGAGGCTCCGGAGGTCAGGCCCACGGTCTTTACCCCGGTAAAATCTATTGTTTCCAGTTCCGCGGCGGTCTCGATGTGGTGGGTGCGCGGCTGCACCCGCCGGCAGATCTCGGCCAGCCGCGCCGTGTTGGCACTGATGCGCCCCCCCACCACCAGCATCAGGTCCGCGCGCGCGGCCAGCTGCCGCCCCTCGACCTGGCGCAACCCGGCGTCCTGGCAGATGGTGCAGATGCTCTCCGCCTGCGGCACGCGCCGGCGGCACGCGGACACGACGGCATCGAACACCTCCCGGGCCTGGGTGGTCTGCGCCAGCACCACCAGGGGCCTGTCGCCGGCAACCCTTTCCAGGTCGCCGGGTAGCGAGGCCACGATCACCTCGCCCGGGGCATAGCTCTGCAACGCCTCCACCTCGGGATGACCCCGATCGCCCACCAGTACCACCTGGTAACCACGCCGGCCGAAGTCCACGATGTACCTTCTCACCACCGCCACCCGCGGGCAGACGGCGTCTACCAGGTCGATCCCCAGCCGGGTTGCCAGCTGCAGCTGCCGCCTGGGAATGCCATGGGTGCGCAAGAGGGTCTTGCCGCCCACGCACTGGTCGATGCTCTGCCGTTGAACGATGCCCAGCCCGGCCAGCCGCTCGACTTCCTGGGGATTGTGCATGAGTGGCCCCAGGGTGTAGACGGGACCCGGGTGGTTTTTCCGGACCTCCATGGCCAGGCGGGTGGCACGGCGTACGCCGAAGCACAGCCCGGCATGGGAACTGACCAGTACTTCCATCACTTCCGCCGCGATTCGACCAGGGACACGATCCGCGCGGCCACCTGGCGGGCCGTCATGTCGCTGGTGTCGATGATCACGGCATCCGGGGCGGGTTTCAGGGGAGCCACGGTCCTGTTGCGGTCACGCTGGTCACGCTGGCGCAGCTGTTCCAGGGTGGCGGCGTAGTCGGTGTCCACCCCTTTCTCCTGCAGTTCGGCAAAGCGACGCCGGGCCCGAACCTCGTCGGGTGCCTGCAAGAAGGCCTTCAGCCGCGCCTTGGGCCAAACCACGGTGCCGATGTCGCGCCCTTCCATGACTACCCCGCCGCGAGCCGCCAGGCGCCGCTGCAGCTCCAACAGCGACTGCCTGACCCGGGGATGAGCGGACACCACCGACGCTCCCTGGGAAATATCGGGCAGGCGAATGGCTTCGCTGACGTCCTCGCCGTTGCACATGACCAGCTGTTTCTCGGGAGCGGTGACGAACTCGATTTCCAACTGCCCGGCCAACTGCACCAGGCCCTCGACGTCGTCCCAGTCCACTCCCCGACGCCGGGCCTGCAGCGCCAGGCAACGATATATGGCCCCGGTATCCACCAGGGAAAAGCCCAGGCGCTCTGCCACCATCCTGGCCACCGTGGTCTTGCCGGAGCCAACCGGACCGTCGATGGCCACAACCAGGGGATCAGCCATTGCCGCCGTCTCCTTCTTCACCAGCCCCCGCCGTGCCCGTCGACATCCCCATGCCGGCCAGCTGTTGCTGCAGGCGACTCGCCAGGGAACCCAGCAACCTGCCCAGCTGGGCAGCGTATAGCTGCCGGGCGGGCTCGGACAGGTCGGCACGAATGCGGGCCCAGGACAACATCTTCCCAGATAATGTCGCGTTATTATCGTATGATACTCCAATATCCTCATGCATTACCTTAAACATCTGCAGCACCATGTCCGGCAGATACCGGCTGGCGGCCACGACTTGCTCGAAGTCGGGCCCGTCCAGTATTTCGGTACTCATGCCAATCTGGCGCCATATACCGGCGACCCTCTCCACCTGCCCGATGTCCGCAGTGCCACCACGCGACAGCAGCACCGTGGCACCCAGCAACAGATCGGCCGAGGCAGCAGCGCAACCGTCACCCGGGCTGTCGACCAGGGGAAAACCTGGCACCAGTCCGGAGCATTCCGGCGCCACCTGGGAAATCTGGCCGTACATGCGCGCGGTGGTGCCGGCCAGGCAGGTCAGCACCACGTCCGGTCGCAGGTGAGGAGCCAGCTGCCTGGTCACCTTGAAGATCTCCGGCAGGGGCAGCGCCAGCACTACCAGCCGTGAACCCATTACCGCCCGGAAGAGTTCCTCTTCCGCCCGGTCCACCATTCCCAGCCTGAGCGCGATTTCCAGGCTCGCGGCATCGTGGTCACAGCCGACGACCTCCCCGGCCAGCGCGCGAGCCCGGCACAGTGCCGCCAGGGAACCTCCCATGGCACCCATACCGACAACGGTAATCCTGTCTATGCGTTTGTCTTCCAACATGGCAATTCACCCCACGGTCTGCGAGCATATCCGCCGCCGCCGCATTTGCAACCGAAACCTTACTTCGGCAAGGGTCCGGGGGTGGGAACACACCGTTTTCCTCGCCAACAACGAAGATATTGTTGACAGTGCCACGGAGGGGGCCCGATAATGAGTGGACCCAGTAAACCTCACAGGAGGCGGAAATGAATCACATCCAGGCTCCGCTGAGCAAGCGATTCCTGCGCCTTGCCCTGGTGGCCACACTGTCACTGCTGGCCGGGGGAATATTGCTGCCACCCCGGGCCAGCGCCCAGAAGCTGGTCGTGGCGTCTTTCTCCTCGCGAAAGGCGAGGAAACTCGCCCGCCAGGCCCGGGCCCAGATGCTACGCGCCCTGGACCGGAAAGGCGCCCAGCTGGTTTCCTACAAGCAGTACCTGCGCCGGGCCAGGCGCCTGCGCTTGCGCGGACGCAAGGCCCTGAGACCGCGGGGCATCGCCCGGGTATCCCGGAAAATGAGACTGGACGGTGTGATCACCGGCAGCGCCTCCCGCCGGGGCCGACGCTACCGGCTGATCATCCGGGTGTACAACAGCAACGGCCGGCGCATCGTCAACAAGGCCTATCGCCTGCGACGACCATCCCTGCCAGCGGCAACCGCCGGCAAGCTGGCCGCTATCATCGTCTCCAAGCTGGGCGGGGGCGAAGCAGTGGCGGCGGCCGAACCCCCTGTTCAGGAACCTATCGCGGCGGAAACACCGCCGGCCGAGACCCCGCCCCAGGCGGTGGCCGAAACCCCACCGGCCTCATCCTCTTCCAGCTTGCCGGACAGCGCGCTGCCGGCCTGGGCCCGCAACCAGCCCGGAGGAACGACCAGCCAGCCTGCCGGCAGCACCGCGGGCACCGGCATGGACACGACGACCAGCAGCGAGACCGAGGCCAGCAGCAGCGTGGCCCTGCGCACCAAGAAGAAAATCAAAACCGGATCGGTGCCGGACATCCTGCTGGCCGCCGGCATGAGCGGCAACCTGCGCTCCGGGCTGCACCCCCGCCACGAATCGGGCCTCTATCCCGGGGTTCGCGTGGACGCTCGCGTGTTCATGGGCTCTTTCCTGGACGTACCGGTGGTGCGCGACCTGGCCGTGGGCGGCCTGTTCAACATGGGCCTGGGGCTGAAGTACGGCCTGCAGGGAGACGGTGAGCAGTGGAGTTCCACCATGATGCAATGGCAGGCCGAGTTGATCTACCGGCTGGCCTTCGACGTCCACCTGCAACCGGCCTTCCTGTTCCGGGTGGGTTACGGCTCCACCGTAAACACCATCGATACCACCAACACCGCGGCGGTCAGTGCCGGCTATTCCTATCCCTACGCCGCGCTGGACATCTACCTCACGCTCTGGGATCCCTACCTGCGCCTTTGCGCCGGCGGTGGTTACCTGTTTCTGGTTTCCGGCTCCGAGGACGTAAGCGGCTCGGGATGGGGTTTTACCGTTCGCGGCGGACTCGACGTCGTGCTCTGGGAGATGCTGCACGCCGGGCTGGGCTACGAGATGTGGCAGTTCAACAGCCTGGAAGTGACCGGTACCGGGGTCTCTGACTCCTTCCAGAGCTTCTTCCTGCGGGTAGGCTGGAACTACCACTAGCTTCTGCCGAACCAACCCCCGACCTGTTGCCGGGTAAACTCCACCAACACCGGCCGTCCATGGGGGCAAGTGCCGCCATGGTCAACCTGTTCGAGTTGCTCCAGCAACGCCCGCACCTGGGGCTCGGCGAGTTCCTGGCCGGCGCGCACCGAGGCATGACAGGCCATACGTCCCAGCACCGAGTCCCGGGCTTGCCGCCAACTGGCTCCCGGGGCCAGCTCCTCCAGTTCCTCCAGGGTATCGCGTAGCAGCTGCCGCACCCGGCAGTCTCCCAGCAGGGCCGGTATTCCGGTCACGTTCACCGTGTGAGCACCGAAGGGCTCCAGCTCGAATCCCAGTTCGGCCAGCTGCCGGGACTGCTCCTGCGCCCGCTGGTACAGGCGCTCATCCAGCTCCACCTGTACCGGTACCAGCAACCGTTGTACCGCCACCCGGTTGCCATCCGCCTGGCGGCGCAGCTTCTCGAAGGTGATGCGCTCGGCCGCGGCGTGCTGGTCGACCACCACCAGGCGATCGGCACTGGTCAACAGCAGGTAGGTACGCCAGAGCACCCCGGCCAGGTGCCACTGGTTGAGCGACAGCGATTGACCCATCTCACCGGCCGTACTGGCGGGGGCGGCGGCGGCTGCCGTGGCGGCGGGAGCGGGTGGCGGCACCTCGCCGGTCAGCGGTGCCGCGACCGGCGGGCGGGGCGGTGCCTGCGGGTGCCCGCCGTGGCGATAGCCCGAGCGGTGATCGCTCACGGCACCTCCTGCCGCGGCCGGGGCGGGAGTTGCCGCCGCCGCCAGCCGGTAACGGCGCGTGCCCGGCAACCAGGGAGCAGCCGCCCAGTGCGCCGCCAGCGCCCCCTGTACCAACTGGCGGACGGCCGCGGGAGAGAGAAAGCGCACCTCCGTCTTCTGGGGGTGCACGTTGACATCGACCAGGTGCGGCTCCATCTGCAGCACCAGCACCGCCACCGGCAGGCGCCCGCCGGGCAACACCGAGCGTGCCGACTGCACCACCGCTTGTTGCAGCAGGCGATCCCTGACGTAGCGGCCGTTGACCACGAAGTGGATGTCGCGGGCTCCCGAGCGGGTCTCGTAGGGGTCTCCCACCAGGCCGTTGACCGTCATCCCTTCCCCCTGGGCCTGTACCGGGTACAGGTGCTCGAACACCTGGCGACCCAGTACCGCCGCTACCCGCTGGGTGAAATCCCCGGCCGGAGCGATGTCCAGCACGGTGCGCCGGCCATGACGCAGAACCAGGTGGACCCGGGGACGGGCCAGGGCCAGGCGTTGCAGCCAGCCCTGGACGTGTCCCATCTCGGTGGCCACCGTCCTGAGGAACTTGCGCCGGGCCGGGGTGTTGAAAAACAGGTCGGCAACCCGCACCTGGCTGCCCGGTGGAGCGCCGATCTCGCCGCTGCCGGTGACCCGCCCACCCTCCACCTCCAGCCAGTAGCCGCTGCTGGCCCCGCGCGGACGCGATACCAGGCGCAGGCGGCTGACGGCGGCGATGGAGCTGAGCGCCTCGCCGCGGAAGCCCAGGGTGGCGATGGCCGCCAGGTCTTCCGCTTCGGAGATCTTGGAAGTGGCGTGGCGACGGACGGCCACGGCCAGATCCTCGGGATCCATGCCCTGGCCGTCATCGCTGACCTCGATCAGCTCCCGCCCCCCCTTCTCCACCAGGCACTCGATGCGTCCGGCGCCGGCATCGAGACTGTTTTCCACCAGTTCCTTGACAACCGATGCCGGCCGCTCCACCACCTCGCCGGCGGCGATACGGTTGATCACGTCCGCGGAAAGAATTCTTACCTTGCTCATGGAGGGAAAGGTAGCACAGCCGCCCGCCCCAGGCCATAGTCTCCCCTCCCGGAAAAGCCCCAGTTGACAGTACCCGGTAAATAACCTAATCAGGCAACATGGCAAGCACGACGAGCAAGACCCGGGACAACCCGGTGGTGGCGGTCACCGGTGCCAGCGAGTACCTGGGTCGCCGCCTGGTGGAGCACCTGCAGGCCGGTACCTGGGCCCGGCGTATCTGCGTGGTGGACGTACGTGAACCCCCCTGCTCCACCGGTCCCCGCACCCGTTCCTGTCCCGTGGATCTCACCCAGCCCGAGGCCGGTGCCGAGCTGGCCAGGGTATTCCGCCGCAACCAGGTGGACATCCTGGTGCACCTGGCCTTCATCTCGCACCCCGTCCATGACACCGAGTATGCCCACGAGCTGCAGGTCATCGGCACCTTGCACCTGCTCAATGCCGCCTCGGCCGCCCGCCTCGGAAAGGTGGTGTTGCTGGGCGACAGCAAGTCCTACGGGGCCCGCCCGGATAACCCCAACTTTCTCGACGAGCAACAGCCCCTGCGGGGCGTGCCCCACAGCCCCCTGGTGGCAGACCTGGTGGAAGTGGAGCAACAGTTCGAACGTTTCGCCACGCGCCACCCCGACACCGTGTGCACGGTGCTGCGCATGGGCAACATCCTCAGCCACGAGGTGGACGGCTTCATCCCCCGGCTGTTGCGGAGTGCGCTGGTACCCACGGTGCTGGGCTACGATCCGCTGATGCAGTTTCTCCACCACGAAGACGCCTTCCAGGCCATTCGCCTGGCGGTTGAGGGTGACTTTCCCGGTGCCTTCAACATCACCAGCGACGGCCTGCTGGCACTGTCCACCGCCATCCGCCTGGGTGGACGCCTGACCCTGCCCCTGCCCTACTGCCTGTGGCAAAGGGCCGGCAGCGTCATGTGGGCCTTTCAGACCCTGGAGGTCCCTCCCAGCCTGGTCGACTACCTGCGCTTCCAGTTCGTAGCCGACGGCCAGCGGGCGCAACAGCTCATGGGCTTTCGCCCCACCATGAACAGCAAGCAGACCCTGGCCGATTTCTACCGTTCATCCGGCCCGGCCGCCGAGGCGAGCTGGGCGACAACTGGCTAGAAAGGGGACTACCATGAGCCGTTCGGTGCTCGGCCGTGATCCCTTCACGCGACCTGCCGGCCAAGTCGACGAACCGCCTGCCCGGCCGCGGCCCGCCCGCCCTGCCACAGCGGCCTCCAGGAAAAACGCAGCCCCTGCCGGCACCACCAAGCCCGGCCGCAAGCGCAAGCGCCGGCGCCGGCGACCAACCGGCGACAACAAGCCGGCCACCAGCCAGGCGTCATCGTCCGCCTTGGAGCCGCAGCCGGCTGCAGCACCTCCACCACCTCCGCCAGCCCCCGAGCCGGTGCCGGATCTGGACCGCGTGGAACTCCTCGAGGCGGAGCCGGCCGGCCGGGGGGCCTTCGAAAACACCTGGTACAAGTCCACCAGGCTGTTGCGCCCCACCTTCTACGGGCGCTGGCTGGGACGCTGGCACCTGCGCTGGCATGCCGACGAAGTCGATCCCTTCGGGTTCGATCCCTTGTTCACAAGGCGGCTGCAACCGCTGTTCGACTTCCTCTTCGAGCGTTACTGGCGGGTGGAGGTCACGGGGCTGGAACACGTCCCCGGTCGGGGACGGGTGATGCTCGTGGCCAACCACTCGGGCACCCTGCCCTGGGACGGAATCACGCTGCGGCTGGCCGTTGAAAAGCAACATCCCTCCCACCGCAGCACCCGCTTCCTGGTGGAAGACTTCCTGTTCCACTTCCCCTTCCTGGGCACCTGGCTCAACCGCATCGGCGGCGTGCGGGCCTGCCAGGACAACGCCCGGCGGCTGCTGGAGAGGGAGCAGGCGCTGGTGGTGTTTCCCGAGGGAGCGAAGGGCATGGGCAAACTCTACAAGGACCGCTACCGGCTGCAGCGCTTCGGCCGCGGCGGCTTCGTCAAGCTGGCCATGCGTACCGGCACGCCCATCGTGCCGGTGGCCGTGGTGGGGGCCGAGGAGACTCACCCGCTGCTGGCCCGCAGCGATTGGCTGGCCCGTCCCCTGGGACTGCCTTACTTGCCGATTACGCCCACCTTCCCCTGGCTGGGGCCACTGGGGCTGCTGCCCCTGCCCTCGCGCTGGAAGATCGTCTTCGCACCCGCCCTGCCGGTGGAACGCGACCCGGCCGGCGCGGAAAAACCCGAGCAGGTCATGAAGTTGACCGAGCGGGTGCGCGACACCATCCAGGAGATGCTGGACGTGGAAATCAGCGCTCGCGAGGCCTAACCCACCACCTTGTTTCGTCCACTACGCTTGGCCTGGTAGAGGTTGCCATCCGCCTGGCGAATCAGATCCACGGCATCGCTGGCCTGGTCCTCGATGGTGGCCACTCCAACCGAGATGGTCAGGGAGATCTCCGTACCCTCGAACGAAAAATCGCTGGCCTCCACCAGGCGCCTGATCTTCTCGGCCATGACCACGGCATTGGGACGGTCGATTTCGGGCAGGATGATGGCAAACTCCTCGCCGCCGTAGCGTGCCAGGAAATCCTCGCGCCTGATGTTCTCCATGACCACTGCCGCCAGCCGTTTCAGCACGTGGTCACCGGCCAGGTGGCCGTAGGTGTCGTTGATCTGCTTGAAGTGATCGATGTCGAAAATCAGCAGCGACAGCTGGCGATCGTAGCGCGAGGCCCGGGACATCTCCCGTTCCAGGTTCTCCATGAAGTAGCGCTTGTTGTAGACGTTGGTCAGGCCGTCGACGGTGGTCAGGCGGTAGATTTCCTCGTGGTAGGAGTTCTCGATGTTGGAGCCGGAGAGGAACTTGAAGATGGTCCGGCCGATCTTGATGAGATCCCCATCCCTCAGCTGGCTTTCTTCGATGAGATCGTCGTTGACGTAGGTTCCGTTGGTGCTGCCCAGGTCGCGGATGATCACCGCCTTGCCGGAGTTGACCAGCTTGGCGTGGGAACGGGATACCGATTCCTGGTCGACCTGGATGTCGGCCTTGGAGGAACGGCCGATGATCAAGCTGGGCTTCTCCAGGTTGTACTTGCGCCCCAGGTCCAGACCGTAGATCACCACCAGGCAGGCGGCCTGCGCCACCGGTCGCTCGGTGATCTTGGAAATAACCGTTACGACGGTTTTTTTCTTTGCTTCGCTCGAGTCATCCATGGTCGAACCCGGGTATCTATATCAAAGCCTGCCCGGACAGGCAAGTAGACACAACAACAAAGAAAAAGCCCCCGTCCACTTGAGGGACGGGGGCTTTGTTGTTGCACGTGCAGGTAGAGACGGGCCGTCAGGGCACTTCGTAGAAGCTGAAGGAGTCGACCAGTTCCACCAGTCGGCCCATGTTGTCCTCGTCGAAGTGCAACAAGCCCTGGTAGTCGAGCCCGTCACGCAGCTTGATGCTGATGAAAGAAGCAGACCCGGCCCGGTCGCCGGCCGCCGGGGCCGCCGGCAGGGTGAAGGTCTCGTCGCCGAACACGCCCACCACGTTCCAGTTGGCTCCGTCTTCACCATCGAAGATGACCTGGTTGTAGGTGGTTCCGGCGGGAACACCCGAGACGGTCAGGCTGCGGGCGCCGGCGTCGTAAGTGACCGAGGTGGGCGGCAGCAGGAAGCCATCCAGGGTGTGGGTGCCGGTGAACTCGGCCACGGGGATGACCAGCCCGGCCAGGGCGAAGGGCTGGTCGCCGCCGCCGGCCAGGGCGGAGATATTCAGGGCCATGGCCACCACGACCCGCTGTACCTGGCTTTCCGGTATGCGACCGGCCACGTCGGCGCAGTTGATGGTAATGGGGCTGATCTGGCCGTCGGGGGTGTCTTCCTTGGTCTCGGCGTCAAGGCCGGCCGAGATGCCCAGCGGGATCAGGCCCACGTCCTTGGCGATGACCCCGGCCAGGATGATGACCCCGTCGTACCAGTAGCCGCCGGCGGGGTTGGCAGGCAGGGCGCCGACGTTGAAGGTCATGGTCTGGTCCATCTTGACCTTCAGGGTCATGTCGTGCGCCGGGAAGTTGTCGTAGTCCGGCACCAGGTCGGTGGTCTCGTCGTTGCCGTTGATGTCGTTGACGTCCACTATCATGTCGATGGGGTCGACAGTGATGTTGGGCTCGATGGCGGTGTAGAAGTTGGCGAACATGGGCAGCAGCGCCACCAGGATGGGGCCGATGTCGATGTCGTCGCCGCCGCCGGTGATTACCGGGCCGAGGATCTCGATCAGCTCGGAAAGATCCAGCTTGCCGCCCAACCCCCAGGCCGCCCGCTTGCCGGGAATGCCGGTGGGGGTGAAGTTCTCCTTGAAGCACTGGGCGTTGAGGCACAACACCAGCCCGGCCGGCAGGGGAACGATCTGTTTGCCGCCGATGTCGATCTCGGTGTTGATCATTCCGCCGATGAGCAGGTCGAAGTTCAGGTTGACCAGGTTGCCGGGAATGCTCAACCCGCCCAGCCCGAAGCTGACGTCGCAGGCCTTGCCCGGCTCGCAGGGGATGCGGCTGAAGTCGAACTTGCCCTTGATGCCGCCGGCCACCTGCTTGGGGGGATTGCTGGAGAAGTCGAACTGGTAGAGCTTGCCCAGGTGGGCGATGACGTCGTTCACTCCGACACCGCGCATGGTCAGGTAGTGGTACTGGGGATGCCAGATGGTGACGTCGGCGGCCGTGGCGGAGAGATCCGCCGTCAGGTTGGCCACGCCGTTGGCATCGGTCTGCACGCTTTCACCGCCGGCTTCCACGGTGGCACCCTCGATGGGGGTCTGCTCCAACTCGCTGAGAACCACCACCCGGCTGCCCTGGGTCACGCCGCCGTAGTTGCGCACCGTGGCCGTACAGGAGACGGAACAGCCGCCGGCCACGGTGGCGGTAATGGTGGCCGAACCGGTGCTGGCGCCGCCGGAGACCAGTCCGTCGACATCGACGGCAGCGATGGTCTGGTCATCGGAGGCCCACTCGAAGGTCACGCCGGGAGCCAGGGCGCCCGAGGCGAAGTAGGCCGAGGCAGCCAGCTGAACGGCGGTACCCTGCTGGGTCACCGCCGCGGCGGGAACGATCTGGCAGGAGTCGATGTCGTCACAGCTGGGAATGGTGACGCAGTCGCCGTTGTAGCAGACCATGCCCGGGCTGCAGTTGGTGTCCTTGAGGCAGTGATCGAAATCGCAAACGCCGTTCGAACACTTGAGATCGCCGGCGAAGGGCATGTCCAGCGCCTGGCAGAAAGCGTCACCGTCGCACTCGGGCTGACAGGTGTTGGTGAAGACGTCGCAGGACAGTCCCGAGCAGCAGGCAGTGGCGTCCTTGGAGCAGTCCTCGCCCTGGGCGAACCCCAGCGCCTCGCAGGTGCCGTTGTCGCAGCTCACCTGGCCGGGACACACGGAGTCGTCGCAGTCGGAGGTGGCGCAGCACTCCACGCACATCTGCCCCGCGGCACACTTCATCTCCTGCCCGCTGGGGCACTGGCACACGCCGGCGTTGCAGGTGCCATCGCCGCAGTCGGTGTCGCTGCAGCACTCGGCACAGGAGCCGTCTTCGCACAGGTTGGGGGTGGGCATCTCGCAGGTGGTGTTACCACCTCCGCCGCCGCAGGCAGAGGCCATGAATGCGGCCAGCACCAGCAGGCCAAGCCAGGGTACCAGGTTCTTGGCAACTCTTTTCATCTTCTTTCCTCCCGAAAGGGTTTACAACTGCCGGCTGTCTCCATCTCTGGCTAACTTCGCGATATTTGCCAATTCCTACGCCAAACGCGGCACTGCTGTCAAGGGTTGCCGGATGCGGCCGGCCGCCGGACCAGATCCACCAGGGCCGACAGGATCTCGCTGGCATCCCCCAGCAGGCTGACATGGGCCACCTCTCCCGTCAACACGGTGCGCTCACGGTTTATCTCCACCACCTGCGCTCCGCTCTTGCGCGCCACCACCGGCAGGTACGAGGCCGGTGCCACCATGGCGCTGGTTCCTATCACCAGCATGGTTTCACAGGACTGCACCAGGTTCATGGCCCGGCTGGAGGCCAGCGGGGAAATCTGCTCCCCGAAGAACACGACGTCCGGCTTGAGGATCATGCCACATTCCGGGCAGCGGGGAGGTGTCTGCTGTCGACCTTCCTGCCGGAAGCCGGCCGCCGATCCGCTCCAGCCGCACTCCGGGCAAACCAACCTCTCGGCGTTTCCGTGGAACTCCACCACCTCCCGCGAACCGGCCCGCTGATGCAGGTTGTCGACGTTCTGGGTGATCAACCCCATCACCAGCCCCAGCTTCTCCAACTCGGCCACCGCCAGGTGAGCCGGGTTGGGCACGGCCCGGTGAATGATCTCGTCCATCTCCCGCAGCATGCGCCAGACCTTGACGGGATTCGTCCGGAAGGCCTCGATGGTGGCGTATTCCATGGGATCGAAGCGGGCCCACAGGCCGCCGGCCGAGCGGAAATCGGGAACTCCCGAAGCCACGCTGATCCCGGCACCGGTCATGATCACACCGCGGCGTTTTTCGACCAACCGGGCCGCGACCGCTTCCATTTCTCCGGGACGAGTAATCATCTACGCGCAGCAACATTAACAGCATTGGCTGCGGCCAACAAGGATTTTCCACCAGCCCGGATTTCCCACCTCGGGCGCGATCGCGGTAATACCCCAACGCTGCTTTTTGCAACGTTGGGGTGAATTAACTAGTATATGAGCCAGACATGGTTGCCGGCAGAAACAGGAGAAGACGTCGGCGGTCAGCCCCGACGCCGTTGGCCGAACTCATCGAAGCGCGCACGCGCCGCTGGCGCATCCTGCACCTGCAACGGCTGCAGATCATCCGCCGCGCCTGGTCCCGGGCCGCCGGCGATTACGTCGCCCGCCACGTACAGCCGGTGCGCCTGGTGCGTCACACCCTGCGCCTGGCCGTGGAGGACTCCAGCTGGGCCCAGGAGATGGCCTACCTGGCCGAGCCCATCCTGGAGCGCCTGCAGAAGCTGCTTCCCGGCGACTGGGTGGACAAGCTCAAGGTGGTGGCCGCGGAGCCATTTCCCGACGACGTGGAGACCGGCGCTGCCGCCGGTCGCCCGCCCCTGGCCGAGGCCAGCGAGGAGATGAAACAGGCGGTGGCCGGGGCCTGCCGGCAGATCGCCGACAGGGGGGTGGCCGAGGCGGTCAGCCGGGCCATGTTGCGTTACCTTCGACTTGACGCCGCCAGAAGCAATGAGCTAGACAGTGGCGAAGACCCCAGCAAGGGAGAACGGAAATGACAGAAGCTAGACTGTGGGTGGTCGTGTTGGCCGGCCTGCTGCTGGCGGGCTGCAGCGGCGGCTCCGGTGGCAGTGACGCCGGTGACGATGGCAACAACGGCGGCGACAACAACCAGGTCAAGTGCGGCAGCCAGTACTGCGCCGCTTCCCAGGACTGCCTGGCCGGGTCGGTGTGCGTGACCCGCCCGGCCGAGACGGCCCGTGCCTGCGTCGAGGACGCGGACAACCTCTTCCACGAGGTTGCCGACGCCGATCTCAGCTGCCACAACACCAGCGCCTGCACGGGCAGCGACGGCTCGGACTGCCCGCAGGGCCTGGTCTGCCGCGACGGCACCTGTGGCATTCCCACCCCGGCGGGGCCACAGACGGTCACCTTCCGCGGTTGCGTCGATGCCTTCGGCATCGGCGATACCACCCACCAGATGCGGGTGGCCCTCTACCTGGCGGACCAGGATCCTTCCGGCGCCTCCAGCTGGGACGTGGCTACCACCGAGGACAAGCAAAACTGCGAGTACTGGGGTGCATTCGAGTTCACCGACGTTCCGACCAATACTCCGCTGATCCTGAAAAGCTATGATGATCAGGGAGATTTCGTCACTGTCTTCAAGTACAACTTGATACTTTGGGCGGACCTGGCCACCCAGGAAGGAGACGGCTGGGTGTTCGACACCCGCTCCAGCGCCAGCGACCCGCGCACCGGCCGGGAGATATCCCTGCACCCCTGGCGGGGATACGCCATCAGCCAGGCCACCTACAACGTCATTCTCATGGCCGTGGGAGTGACCCTGGGCGATAACGAGGGAGCCATAGCGGGCACCATCCGCGACTGCGCCTACCAGGAGATGGAATACGTCCAGTGCAACACCTCCACCCCGCCGCAGGTGGTGACCTATTTCACCAACGCGGAGAATCCCCGTCCCGATCATTCGCGGGATTCGAGCAACGTAAACGGCATCTACGCCGCCATCGGTCTCGAGGCCGGCACCCACGACCTGGCCTGCCTGGCCAGGAACCCTGACGGTGCCGCGGTACCGCTGGGCCGCTACAGCGTGAAGGTCTTCCCCCACTCCATCACCATCCTGTCGTTCGACTGGTACCCGGCCGTGCCCTGAGCCGGCGGCGGGGCACCCATCGTCCCGCGGCAGTGAACCGATCAGTCCCCCCCAGCGCACCCGCCGGGGTAGAGATATCCCTGCACCTCGTCGCTGTAGCCGCCGTCCGCGCCGTAGACCAGCAACGGCGGCTCCACCTGCAACTGGCGCCGGGATCCCCGGCGGCACTCCAGCAGGAAGTGACGGGCGGGCAGCTCGGCCCGACCGTGCACCAGGCGCAGGCGGGCCGGGTACAGCTGTTGTCGTTCACAGGCCTGCAGCACCTCGGCCAGGCGCGCGGCCGGGTAGATGGTGAGGAAGCGCTCCCCGCCCGCCAGCAGGCGCCGGGCCGCGGCCACCACGTCGTCCAGCCGGCACGACAGTTCACTGCGGGCCAGGGCTCGCTCCCGGTTGGGGCTGACCTGCCCCTCGCCCGGGGGCATGTGGGGTGGATTGCTCACCACCAGGTCGAAAGAGGCAGGCGGCAAGAGGTCGTCGAGCCGGCGCAGGTCGGCCTCCAGTATGGATATCCGTTCATCCAGGCCGTTGTGGGCCACCGAGCGCCGGGCCCGATCGGCCAGGGCCGGCTGCAGTTCCACTCCCACGGCCCTCTCCGCCTTGCCGAAGCGCACCAGCACCAGCGGCAGCACCCCGCTGCCGGTGCCCAGGTCGACCAGCCGCCGGGCCGGCCGGTCAATGAAACCGGCCAACAGCAGCGTCTCCACCCCGAAGCGGTAACCGCCGCGGGCCTGGTAGATCTCCAGCACCCCGCAGATGCGATCCAGGGTCTCGGCGGTGCCGGTCGTATCCGGGATATCCGTTTTCATTTCAGTACCCGCGGTGGAGCAGCACCGCGGCCAGGGTCTTTACGAAGATCCTCACGTCCAGGGCCGGTGACCAGTTTTCGATGTAGTGGATGTCCAGGTCCACCATGCGGTCGAAGCTGAGCTTGTTGCGGCCCGACACCTGCCACAGGCCGGTGATGCCCGGCAGCGCCTCCAGGCGCCGCTTGTGCCGCTCGGAGTACATCTTCACCTCGTAGGGAATGGCCGGGCGGGGACCGATCAGGCTCATGTCGCCCTTGAGGACGTTCACCAGCTGGGGCAGCTCGTCCAGGGAAAACCGCCGCAGCAGGCGGCCCAGCGGGGTCACCCGGGGATCGCGGGCCGGCTTGTACAGGGGCCGGCCGTTGTCCGTGTCTCCGGGCCGGCCCTGGGCGATGACCTTGGCCATGGTGCGCCGGTGCAGCTTGTCGCGGGCGCCGGTGAACATGGTGCGGAACTTGAGCATGTTGAAGGTACGCCCGCCCTTGCCCACCCGTTTCTGCACGAACAGCACCGGCCCGCGGGAAGTGAGCTTGACCAG
>Ga0190358_1000098_pt1 | contig 32184 bp, 25 predicted proteins | sample 48721812_MG_FD_161666 | JGI IMG/M metagenome (GOLD analysis project Ga0190358, IMG submission 161666) | Hydrothermal vent microbial mat bacterial communities from Southern Trench, Guaymas Basin, Mexico - 4872-18-1-2_MG | ecosystem: Environmental > Aquatic > Marine > Hydrothermal vents >... | reverse complement strand
GCCTGAGGAACTTATTGTTGCCTGGCCGGTCCCGTTGATAATTGACCAGGTAACTGTTTTATCTGTGGCACCTGGTGGTGACACAGTTGCCGTTAGCTGCAGTGTTCCGCCGTCAGTGCCTATTGTACTTGAGCCCCCTGCCCCGCTTACAACGATATTATCAACCGGTATAACAGTGGAGGTAACACCGTCCCAGCCGGCAATTCGTGCCAGCATCCACCACATCGCCCTTGCAAGTCTTAATGCCCCGTTCATCCCAATATGGCCTGTACTAACACCTTCTTCGTTATCAGGATGAATGATTGGAAATATATGTCCGTCCCATGTATCAGTTTCCAATTCTCCGGCATCATTATAACAAAGAATATCAGCATAATCAAATAACACTAAAGAATTATCAGATGCCACATAATCTCTTATTAACTGGTAACCGAGATGTTTAATATAACCGGTCTCCCCGGTAAATATATCCACGGTTCCTGTTGTAAAAAACACTTTTGTTTCAATAGTGTCAGCACAATAATCAATATATTCCCGGGTGGCACTAATGTATTCATTGAAGTTAACTTCTAAATCATAGCACCAGCCAAAACCAAAAGCACCTATTGTCAGATTATTTGAATTGCAATAGGTTATACCAGCCTTTGTCCTGCTTATTGCTGTTGCACTCGTAAACCAATCTTCTTCACCGTATCCATAAACCCATCCGGTTTCATTGTTCAAATCCCCCCACGTAGCCCTGCCTGCTCTTAAATGAGATGTGGTATATGCTTCGGGTGTTCCCGATTCGGTGACATTGACTGCGTAAATGGAATTAATAGCTTCCAGTGCTTCCAATCCATGCCGTATAGCTTCTGAGTGCGACTCCCCCGCGTACGATAACCATATCTTCTTCACTTCATCAATATAATACTGAGGGATATCATCGTACTTATCAACTACGGTATGATCGGCTATAATTTGGCCGTAGCTGAACAGCGAAATCTTTATAAATAAAAAAAATATTAAAGCCTTTTTCATAAAAGAAACCTAAAATTCTCTTACACTTAGTCTTATAAAACATTCCTCAATCGCAATTATAGAAAATTATTCCCAAAGATGCCATAATTTCTTATCACATTTTGACAAAGGAGCTAAATACGATGTTGAATATCTCCGGTTTATCAGCTATTTATATCTCTTTATGAGCCCCGCTTTATATCTTGCTATATAATCCTTCATGTCGGCCGACACTTCAGGTGCAAGGATAAGCAGGCCGGTAATATTGGGGAAGGCAAGGGTTAGGACCATCATATCTGAAAAAGCTATGACATTATCAAGGGTGGATGAAGCTCCTACTATTGTGAAGAAAATAAATATAGTATAATAGATATATGCGGTAATGTTCTTATTTCCGGTAGCCTTGTAAATATATTCACCAAAAAGAAATTTAAATCCATTGAGACCGTAATACGACCATGATATCATTGTCGAGAAGGCAAAACACAGGATTGCTACCACCAGCAAATAAGGGAACCAGGGGAAGACGGAGGCAAAGGCCGCAGAGGTAAGCTCTGTCCCTTCAAGTGTTGCTGCTGAATCATGAAAACCGGTAAATATTATCACCAGGGAGGTCATTGTGCAAATAACCACAGTATCGATGAATGGTTCCAGCATGGCTACGATCCCTTCTTTCACCGGTTCGTCAGTCCGGGCAGCAGCATGTGCCACTGCTGCTGAACCAACACCTGCCTCATTGGAGAAGGCTCCCCTCCGGAAGCCTGTAATAATGACACCTATAATCCCTCCTTTAACGGCAACAGGCTGAAATGCACTCCTGATTATCAGGACAAAAACATCATCAACCTTACTGAAATTCATAAATATAATGACCAGGGCAGCCCCTATGTATAAAAAGGCCATAAAAGGGACCAGTTTTTCGGTTACACGTGCAATACTTCGTATTCCACCAAAGACAACCATGGCAATGAGTATGGATAATATTACACCAAACCAGAAACCATGAGATCCAAGCGCAGGAAATATGGTGGTAAACTGTGCAAAGGATTGATTCGATTGCAACATATTACTTCCACCAAAGGATGCAAGCACCATCATTACAGCACTGAACAGGGCCAGGGTTTTTCCAAGCGCTCCCAGGTTCTTCTTCTTCAGGGCCATGTTCAGGTAATACATGGGTCCGCCGGAAACCTTCCCGTTTTCATCAATATGCCTATATTTAATACCAAGAGTGCATTCCGTAAATTTGAGAGACATCCCTAAGAAACCGGCGAGTATCATCCAGAAAGTGGCTCCGGGCCCTCCAACCGCTATTGCTATAGCAACCCCGGTGATATTACCCAGACCCACAGTAGCTGAAAGTGCTGTTGTCAGGGCCTGAAAATGACTGACCTCACCTGAGGACCCCGGTTTGTCATATTTACCCCTGATCAGGGCAAAGGCATGTTTGAATGCCCTCAGGTTAATAAATTTCATTCTGAAAGTAAAGAAAACACCTCCGAAAACAAGCCAGAGAACAACTATGGGCACCTGCGCTCCCATATCTATTCCAACGGCTTTAACCGGGTCCCAGAAGAAAACCTTCTCAAGAAAATTGACCACAGGTAAAAACGCATTGTTTATACGTTCACTTATGGTCAGTGGTTGAAGGTCGGTTAAAAACATCTATTCCCCTGTTCAGCTTATAAGGCCCAGTCCGTATAAAAAGGCCAGTGTGATGGCTATGGGGGCAATAAATTTCACTATTACCATGAAAACATTCACAAAGCTGCCCTTAAGCTCACCCTGGTTTGATAACTCGTCTCTTACTTTCTTCTTGCCAAGATACCATCCGACAAAAATGACTATCAATATTGCTCCAAGAGGAAGTAAGATATTTGCAGATAAATAATCAAACCAGTCAAATATTGTTCTCCCAAATATCAAAGCATTCTTCAGGGGTCCAAAGGACAAAGTGGCAAACATCCCTACAATACTTATGGCAACAGCGGCAATTATGGTTGCTTTACCCCTTTTCATATTTAGTTCTTCGGAGAAATATGCCACCACTACCTCCAGCACAGATACTGTTGACGTTAAAGCAGCAATCGCGAGAAGGGTGAAAAAGATTATTGCGAAGAAATAGCCCCCCGCCATTTGCTCGAAAATATTGGGCAGTACGATAAACACAAGGCCGGGTCCTTCAGCAGGATTGATATTAAAAGCAAAAACCGCAGGAAAGATCATCACACCGGCAAGAATTGCAATAATCGTATCGGCCAAACTTACCTGTAATGCAGTGACAGGCAGATTATTGTCTCTCTGAATATATGAGCCATAGGTTATGAGTGTCCCCATACCTATGCTAAGTGAGAAAGCTGCCTGTCCTAGTGCTTTCAGAACGACTGTCAGTTTGATTTTTGAGAAATCAGGCCTGAAAAGAAAATCCAGCCCTTCCTTAGCACCTTCAAGAGTAAGCGATCTAATACATATTATTATTATCAGGACAACCAGTAGCGGCATCAGAACTTTTGTGTATTTTTCAATACCATTCTTCACCCCTTTGTAAATAATAAATGCTGTCAGGAACATAAATACCAGCTGCCATAGGAGAGGTCTGAAAGAACCACTCTGAAACACCTCGAATGACCGTGTGAACTGTTCGGAAGTTTTACCTTCAAAGCCGTTTGCAAATGCCTGCACCAGGTATTCAAGTGTCCATCCTGCTATCGTACTGTAAAAAGCAAGGATCATAAAGGCTGCCACTATGCCCATCGAACCTATCAGATACCAGGGTTTCCCGGGGGCCAGCTTCTTGAATGATCCCAGTGCATTCCTCTTTGCCCGTCGACCAATGGTGAACTCAGCCAGCATCACCGGGAATCCAATAGCAAAGACAAAGCAAAGGTAAATGAGCAGGAAAGCCCCTCCCCCGTTTTCCCCCGTCACATAAGGAAATCTCCATATGTTGCCCAGCCCTACAGCAGAACCTGCAGCTGCAGCTATCACCCCCAGCTTGCTGCTAAAACTGTCCCTGACAGGTAATTCGATATTTGCCATCTTATTTGATTTATTATCTGTTATAGTTCAAGTGACTTTAAAGAGCGGACTAAATTCGTCAGAATAGTTATTATTTGCAAATGTTATAGAAGCAGGTTTCACAGATTTTCGCAGATTAAACAGAAGATGCGTAATGATGCGAACCGGGAATGGGTAACTAATGCCAAGATTTCAGAAGTAAAGGGATATTCCATGACCTTTACACCTGCACCATGCTACACTAGAACGGATACCCTATACTGATATGCAGGGTAAAGTCATTCCTGAAATTAAGACTGCGTCGTTGCAATATCCATCTTGGGGTGTCGGGTAATTGCGGATCCCTCAGTTTCATGCCCAGGTCAGCCCTTAGAATTACAAAATTAAGGTCAAACCTGAGTCCGGCCCCCGTACCAACAGCCAGGTCACGATAAAAACTGTCAAAACTGAACTGTGCGCCCTCCCTGTCCTCATCTTCATAAAAAGTCCATATGTTCCCCACATCCAGGAAAATAGCTCCCTCAAGAATCCAGAATAATTTGAACCTGTATTCGGCATTGAACTCAAGCTTTATATCAGCAGTCATATTAAAAAAGGAAGAATCAACAGGCGTATAAGAACCGGGCCCCAGGGAACGGACTTGCCATCCCCTTATGCTGTTAGCTCCACCACTGAAATACTGTTTCTCGAAAGGCATAGCCCTGGAATTGCCGTATGGGATCCCTACGCCTAAAAACCCCCTGTAAACCACCGAACTTACTTGATTAAGAGTACGATTATACCTTATATCCATATCCGCCCTGGCATACTGTGCAAATGGCTGACCAAAAATTTCATAATTTCCCCCTTCTTCAAGTTCTACACCAGCAGTCCTGTAACCAAGAGCCATTAGATTACCCGCCAGTTCCCCGGTCATCTTTATGAACCAGTAATCTCTCGATTTTTTAATATTCTGATTATTAAACACATAAATATAATTTCCCCCCACCAGAAAAACGTCCTTATAACTATAGGCAAGGTAGGATGTTGTATCAATACTCATCTCAAAATCAGGGTCAATAAAGGGAAGATTCACTACGTTTAGCTGAAGGGGATATACCGAGTGCTGGGTGAAACGGTTTCCCCTCCAGATATATCCAAACGAAGCATTTGCCACAGTACGTGTATATACAGGCATTTTCTGATAATTATAGGCTGCCGTAATGATAGTTTTGGGATTATATTTCTTAATGAACTCCTCCTTTTCAAGAAAAGGCAGCATGAACCTGGGCAGTGTAAGACTTGTCTCAAAGCCAAATTCCTGGGTACTCCTGGAACCTGATATCTGCTCTGAAAGGGTCTCATATGCTCCCTTGAGCTTAATATTCAGTCTTTCCGCACCGCGTAAAAGATTTTTGTGCTGATACACCAGGTTCACAGCACCGCCAAGATTACCGGCTGAATTTGTACCCTCGAGCTCCACCCTGAATTCCTGTAATGTCACAGGAGTGAGCCTTACTATACAATTCAGTGGCAGTTCATTATGCTGCCAATCCGGGGCATTTTCCGGCTCCGAGTAACGTATGCTCACCAGCCTGAACGACTGTAATGAATTAAGGTGATCCTGGCTCCTCTCCATATTGGTAACCTGGAATAAGTCTCCCGGCTTTATATAAAGCGACTGTATTATCACGTCAGGTTTGACAGAATGCCTGTCCCTGTCTGTTATGAAATGAAAACCATCACGGAATGTTGTATCCTGCCTCAGCAGATAATTAGCACCCTCATCAAGGGCAGCCTTCGGATCCCAGCCTGTGTAAATATATATATTATTAATACGGTACCTCCTGTGATTCGACTCAATTATGTTATTGCCATCATTAAAGGCCAGGAACTTCCTTACCTCGTAAAAGATATCTACCTGCCTCTTGCCTGTAGTACTGTCAACCTCAAAAGAAATATGATCGCGGGAGAAACTGTAAAAACCCATGTCCTTTATAAATCGTTCAAGCCTGACTCTTTCATTCTGTAGTACATCCACATCATATATCCCTCCGCTCTTTATGAGACAGTTTATTGTATCCATGAAGAACAATCTCCTGATGTTTTCATCCCCTATTTCATATATTACCCTCCTTACCCTGTAGGGTTCCTTTGCTTTTACCTCGTATACTATATCAGTTTTTTGTTTGTTTGTAAAAATACCAGTTGAAACTTCCGCATTGAAATAACCCCGGGAAAACAGGTAATTCTCTATCTGTTCAGATGACTTGCCGGCAGCAAAAGCATCAAATATGGCTGGCTCCTCTCCTATCTTCCTGAGCCAACCGTGAGGCCACCCGGTCTTCTCTATATCAGACAGGTTATACAATCCAAGGTGAAAACGTGCCCCAAAGATTTTCTTATTCGGTTCCTGCTTGATATAAGGCTCAAGATCTGACTTTTTTACCCTGTTATTGTCAATATTTATTTCAGATTTGTCAAGTAGCGTCTTGTCAGGCGGAACATATTTGGTAGGATTACAGGAATGGAAAATCAGCACTACAGGTAATAAACACAATAGTTTTATTAAAAAAGGTCTTTTATATGAAGGAAAATATTTCAACATTTGTATAAACTAATCACAAATATATCAAATAAAAATTCACTTTCTCCCAAATTAGTCCCTCTTACAAACATGCTGAGTTCCTCAAATATCAAACTTATCAATTCATTACGTATAAAGAAATACCGTGACAGGGAAAACCTTTATATAATAGAGGGAGATAAACTTGTAAGTGAATATCTTGAAAGCGGAAGAACGGTAAAAACCTTACTGGCAGTTAATAAATGGATAGATAAAAAAGATAAAAGATTATTATCCCGTGCTGAAGAAATAATTACCGTGAGTGAAAAGGACCTCACTAAAGTAAGCCAGCTTACAACACCACAGGGGGTAATGGCAGTTGTTAACTTTGAAAGATACAGTCCTCACTTACCATCTCTTGCTGATAAGCTGAGTATTATACTGGATGATGTACAGGACCCCGGTAATCTCGGGACCATCATGCGAGCCGCTGCCTGGTTTGGAATTGAACTCATTATTTGCAGCAGGGGAACTGTAGATGTTTATAATCCAAAGACAATACAATCATCAATGGGTGCTCATCTACATGTAAAGGTAAGCTATACTGATCTGACCATTACCTTATCTGAACTGTCCGGATCAGACCTGCCGGTATATGCCGCAACCCTTGACGGTGAACCTGTCAATAAAATCAGTAAAACACACAATGGCCTGCTGCTCTTCGGTAATGAAGCCAGGGGAATTTCAGAGGAACTCATGCCATATGTAACTCAGAAAATTTCCATCCCCCCATACCGGAAAGCTCTGCCTGGAATTGATTCACTCAACGTGGCAATATCAGCAGCAATAATATGCAACGAATTCAGATATTACAGCAGGCAGGAAAACAAGCTTTACTCAAAATGAAAAGCCAGCACCCAGATCTGTGACCTTAGTTTATATATTGCATTGACATATTGAGGATAACCTGGTGCCGGATCATCTCCCACAAGAACATTCCTCAATCCGTTCGACATTTTTATCTCTACTGCCAGCTTAAAATAGGGTAAATAGAAATCAAGCCCGGCACCAAACTCATAGTACAGGTCAGAACGGCGCAGACGAAGATACACCTCCTTATCATCGTCATATCCTTTCCTTCCTGCCAGGTCATGCCTTAAATTTAATCCGCCTATAAGGTAAGGCCTGACATTGTTTAACCTCATACCCTTGTATTTCAGCAATAAGGGAAATTCAAGAAAGGATGATTCCACAACCTGCTGGTCGTCATAAACTTCTGTTGAACTGTAATAGTTAAGCCTCCGCTGGCCGAAGGATACTCCCGGGAGAAAGCGTAAATCCCAGTATTCAGCAGGGTGATAATCCATCACTATCTGTATGTTTATGCCCGGGCTGAGCTGAGCTACTTCAGGGTATAATGAATCAACGGTATAGTATTCCTGATCGGGCACAACCCTGAAATCCATAGTATTAAACCCAATGCTGAATCCAAAATGAAAAGGTTTTTCATCATACCATGACCTGTTCAGTGGTTTCTTCTTTTGAGCATTGGCTCCTGCTGCCGCGAAAACAAGAAGAATAACAATCAGGATACAATATTTTCTGTGAAAATGATTCAAGCTCTTATATTCTCTTATTAATGTAAATAACTGATAAGCTATTAATATATTGCCTTACCTGCACCCCGTATATATAGTTGCTACACCCCCTGTTAACCTCCTCTGCCTTAATTCCCTGAATCCTTTACTTTCCATCAATCCCAAAAAATCATCTCCCTCCGGGAATGCAGACACTGAATAAGGCAGGTAATGATATGCTGCCTTATCTTTTGAGAATAATGCCCCAAAAAATGGCAATATTTTATGAAAATAAAAACCGTAAATCTGTTTAAACGGAAATTTTGAGGGCATTGAAAACTCAAGTATCATGACTACCCCTCCCTTCCGCAGAACACGATACATTTCAGAAAGACCTTCCTCATAATCCTCAAAATTACGAATCCCGAATGATACCATTACCGCATCATATGTTGAATCATCAAAAGGTAATTGCTCAGAATCACCTATCATGAGTTCGATTCTTCCATTCAGCTTCTTTCTGTATAATTTCTTCCTTCCCTCCTCCAGCATCCTTTGTGATATATCTATAGCAGTAACCTTTTCAGGTTTTAGTCGTAACGATTCAATGGCCAGATCGCATGTACCAGTCGCAATATCGAGGATTCTTGCCGGGCTGAGCCTTCTGGCTATCTCATTGATTGCTTTTCTTCTCCACTGCAGATCAGTTCCAAAGGACAGGAAATGATTCAAAAAATCATACCTCCAGGCAATGCTGTCAAACATTATTCTTACTTTCTCCTTCTTTCTCATTATTTGCTTTTTAAGGACTGCAAATATATAATTTAAATAAGAGTCTTTCCTATACTTTAAGCCAAATATGAATTAGATGATTCCTTTAACCTCCGTGGCTTTTAATTGCCGTTTAAGATGCTTAATTTTGTGTACGGTTTCAAAAAGATATTATTATGGGTAAAATAGCTTTGATTACCGGTGCAACATCAGGCATAGGATTTGCAAGTGCAAAAAAATTTGCAGAAAATAATTATGACCTGATTATCACTGGGAGAAGAAAAGAACGGCTTGATAAACTGAGGGGTGAGCTTCTCGGGAAATATAAAATAAAAGTACTGGCCCTGAGTTTTGATGTCAGATCCCTGTCCGAAGTGGTAGAAAACCTGGGCAACCTTGATAATGAATGGCGTGATATAGATGTCCTGGTAAATAATGCCGGACTTGCAGTCGGGCTGAACCACATAGATGATGGTGTAATCGACGACTGGGAAAGAATGATTGATACCAATGTAAAAGGCCTCTTGTATGTTACCAGGGTCATAAGCCCGGGAATGGTCGAAAGAGGCAGGGGGCATATTGTTAATATTGGCAGTATAGCCGGTAAAGAGGTTTATGAAAACGGTAATGTTTATTGTGCCACCAAACATGCGGTTGATGCCCTCTCCAGGGCAATGAGAATAGATCTTGTCAAACACGGAATTAAAGTAAGTAATGTTGCTCCGGGACTGGTAAGAACAGAATTTTCAGATGTCCGCTTTAAGGGCGACAGTAAGAAAGCTGAAGTGCCCTATAAGGGAATGAAACCTCTCTCAGGCGAAGATATTGCCGGTGTAATATTCTTTTGCGTTAACCAGCCCCCTCACGTCAATATTGACGATATACTTGTTATGCCTGCAGCACAAGCCTCATCAACAGTAGTGCACAGGACTTAGTGCCCCGGAATATTCATCACAAATAAGAAAATATGTACAGTCATACTTATCTGAGAGACCTAATAACAGCTATTTTTTCCAAAATGGGCTGCAGCAAAGAAGATGCATCCACTATTGCTGAAATACTTCTTAAGGCTGAACTGAGGAACATTCCTTCTCATGGAATTCTGAGAATCAAAGATTATCATTTACTCTGGAAGGAAGGGAGAATAAATGTTTCACCGGAAATACGCATAATACATGAAACACCGGGCACTGCAGTGGTAGATGCCGATAATGCCTTTGGTATGGTAGGTGCAAAACGCTCAATGGAAATAGCGATTGAAAAAGCCTCCTCCACAGGTTCAGGCTGGGTTGCCACTCGCAATTCAAACCATTTCGGCATTGCAGGATATTATGCAATGATGGCTCTTGAACACGATATGATGGGATTTTGCGTAACAAACGCAAATCCTACTGTTGCACCAACATTCGCGGTTGAACGCTTACTTGGTACAAACCCGGTGGCTTTTGCCGTTCCTGCTAACCGGGAACATGCCTTTGTGGCAGACTTTGCCACCACCCCGATACCAAGAGGTAAAATAGCCCTGGCAGAAAAAAAAGGCGAGAAGCTGCCTGCCGGATTTGTCCAGGATGATAAGGGATACACCAGCGAGGATCCATCAGTACTTAGAAGAGGTGGTGCAATACTCCCCCTGGGAGGCGACAGGCTGCATGGATCACATAAAGGCTTTTGCATAAGCTCTATGGTAGATATCCTGTCCGGTGTTATCAGTGGTGCCAACTTTGGACCCTTTGTTCCACCGGGGGTGGCATACCTGCCAAGAAAAGACAAACAGGTAGGCAAGGGTACCGGACATTTTTTCGGTGCCGTAAGAATAGATGGCTTTATGCCGGGCGATGAATTCAGGAAGAGGATGGACGAATGGATAAGAACATTTCGTAATGGCAGGCCTGCTGAGGGACAGGAAAAAATAATAATACCTGGCGATCCTGAAAGGGAAGCGGAAGAAAGAATATTGCAAGAAGGCATCAGATTGGTACCGGCAGTGCGTGATGACCTGAAAGCAGTGGCTGATGAACTGGGTATAAAATTTGAATAAATACAAAGGATAATAAATTATGCTGGACACTCTTAACAAAAGAAGGACAATAAGAAAATATACTGACAAAGATGTTAGCCGTGAACTGCTCAATGAGTTGCTTAATGCCGCCTGCAGGGCATCAACAACAGGTAATATGCAGGTCTATAGCATTATAGAAACGAGGGATGGGGAAATGAAGAAAAAGCTTGCTCCCTGCCACTTTAATCAGCCCATGGTTGAGGAAGCACCTGTAGTGCTTACTTTCTGTGCAGATTTTAACAGGTTCAATAAATGGTGCAGGCAGCGTAAAGCTGAACCGGGATATGATAATTTCCTTTCGTTTATGACTGCCGCCATTGACGCCATAATAGCTGCGCAGACACTTTGTGTGGCAGCCGAGGAGAAAGGTCTGGGCATATGCTACCTGGGTACAACAACTTATATGGCTGAACAGATAATAAACATTCTTGAACTGCCGGCAGGAGTGGTTCCCATAACTACAATCACCATCGGATGGCCGGCTGAAAATCCTGAGCAAGTCGACAGGCTGCCACTGAAAGCAGTATTGCATAAAGAGAAATACTCTGATTATTCAGAACAGGAAATCGATAATTATTATTCTGAAAAAGAAGCCCGGGAAGACTCAAAGCAGTTCATCGAAGAAAATAATTTAGAAACTCTGGCCCAGGTCTTTACCGAAGTAAGATATAAGAAGAGTGATAATGAAACCTTCTCTAAATTGCTGCTGGACGTATTAAAGAAACAGGGATTTATCTAGGACGTGGCCCCTTAAAACCGAGGACCAACCAATAATTTGGGCCGTACCCGGTTATCATAGGGAGCCAGAAGGTCAGTCTGTTCGCATCGCTAAAAGCGCTTTGCATAGCCATGGCAATACGGCATCGTTCCCTTTTCAAAATAGTAGTCCTGGTGATAATTCTCAGTCTCATAAAAGTCACCGGCTCTGGTCAGTTCAGTGGCAATATCATATCCTTTCTCTCTCAGTATATTCAGCAACTTTTCAGCGGTCTCCCGCTGGTATTCATTCATATAAAATATTCCTGATCGGTACTGTTCGCCAAGGTCCGGTCCCTGCCTGTTCACCTGCGTGGGGTCATGTATCTCAAGAAAAGTACGCACCACATCTTCATAGCTTACCTTACCAGGATCATATACTACCTTTACGGCTTCAGCATGACCTGTGCGGCCGGTGCATACCTCCCTGCGGGAAGGGTTTTTTACATGACCGCCGGTATATCCTGAAACAACTGACCTGACCCCTTCCATCTTCTGAAGGTAATATTCAACACCCCGGAAACACCCTCCTGCCAGTATTGCCGTCTCATACCTTCCTTTTTCCAGTTCCTCAGAAACAAAATCCACTGACACGGAATTTACACAATGGCGCAAATTCTTAGCTGTGAATCCTTCTCCTTCAAAAACATGACCCAGGTGACCCCCGCAATTGGAACAAATAATCTCTGTTCGCATACCGTCAGCATCCGGTACCCTCTTTATTGCACCGGTAATCTCATCATCAAAACCCGGCCAGCCACAATGGGAATCAAATTTGTCGCCGGACCTGAAAAGAGCCTGACCGCATTGCTTGCAGATGTATGTACCATCTTCCTTCAGATTGGTATACCTGCCTGTCCATACTGTTTCAGTGCCCTTATTTTCAATAACATATGCCTCATATTCATTCAGGAAATTATACCTTTTATCTTCCTGACCATTCATAGTGTTTCCCATGGTAACCAGTATTATTATAAGTGCAAAACTATATAAAGTCTTCATCATTAATATCATTGATTTCATTCTGATATACAATTATTATACCCCTTTTGTTCGCAATAGAAGGAGCAATTCTGACATGATAAATCTAAAACTGTTGTGCAACAATTTCTTTATTACAGGCAGTGAAAAAATTATTGCTTAGATTTACATTGGGAAAAGTATTATCAACTCAAATATTATAATAATATGATACCTATGGAAATGAAAAGAATTATCACACCGGCTTTGATCCTTGCCGTAACGATCCTCTTTTCCGGGATGACCAATCCGGTACAGGCTCAAAGGAGAAACAGAAATGCTGAACCTGCTGCTGACGAATTCAAAATTAATTCATCGATGCTGAGTGCCCTGAAATTCAGGCTGGTCGGACCTGCAACATATTCGGGCAGGATAGCAGATTTTGCAGTGAATCCTGAAGATCCATCTGAATACTATGTCGGAGTGGCTTCAGGAGGCCTGTGGAAAACTGAAAACAAGGGAACAACTTTTACACCCATATTCGATAATCAACAGGTTTTCAGCATTGGTGCCCTCGCCATTGATCCGCTTAACCCGAATGTGGTCTGGGTTGGTACCGGCGAAAATAACTCACAGAGAAACCTCGCCTACGGTGATGGTGTGTATAAAACAACTGACGCAGGTAAGTCATTTACCAATATGGGCTTAAAAGAATCAGAACATATAGGCAAAATAATGATTGACCCGAGAAATACCGACGTTGTGTACGTTGCTTCGCAGGGGCCCGCCTGGGGACCTGGCGGCGAACGTGGTTTATATAAAACAACCGATGGAGGGAAAACATGGGACAGGATTCTTCATATAGGCGAATATACCGGGATAACAGACATGGAAATGGACCCCAGGAATCCCGATATTTTATACGCAGCTGCTCACCAGAGAGAAAGAAGGGTTTATTCAAAGATAAACGGCGGACCTGAATCGGCTATTTATAAATCCGTCGATGCAGGTGAAACATGGTATAAATTGACACGGGGATTGCCATCGGGTGATGTGGGCAGGATAGGACTGGCCATAGCACCTCCAAACCCGGATATTATCTATGCCATGATAGAATTGCCGGATAATTCAGGCGGATTTTACCGCTCCAATGATATGGGAGAAAGCTGGACAAAAATGAGTAACCAGATAGCCGGAAGCCCCCAGTATTACGTTGAGATATATGCAGACCCGGTCGATCCCGACAGGATAATATCCATGGATGTAAGGAATATGGTAAGTAATGATGGTGGCAAAACATGGGAACCACTGGGAGGAAAAAACAAGCATGTCGATAATCATGCCCTCTGGATAGATCCCGATAATACCAACTATTACCTGATGGGATGTGACGGGGGGATATACGAAAGCTGGGACAGAGGTAAAAACTGGATATTCAAATCCCATTTCCCCGTAATGCAGTTCTATCACGTAAGGACTGATAATGCCCTCCCTTTTTATAACCTTTATGGAGGAACCCAGGATAACGGGTCATGGTTTGGACCTAACAGGACCACGCGAAGGAACCTGGTGAATGCCGATTTTACCTATACAATAGGCGGCGACGGATACCTGTCAATCCCCGATCCGGAAAATCCTGATATTCATTATGCTGAATCACAATATTGCGGACTGCGGAGGTACGACCGCCGCACACAGAACTCAATATCCATCAAACCTCAGCCTGTAAAAGATGAAGTATACAGGTTCAACTGGAATACACCTTATCTGATCAGCCCGCATGACAGTAAAACATTGTATGTGGCAGCTAACAAAGTCTTAAAAAGCACTGACCATGGCGAGTCATGGAAGGAAATAAGCCCTGACCTGACCAGACAACTCGATGTCGACCTCCTCCCGATGATGGGTAAAATATGGCCTCCCGAGGCAATTGCCAAAAGTATGTCAACCTCCCCCTTCGGAAATATTTTTGCTCTCGCTGAATCTCCCTTAAAGAAGGGAATGATTTACGCAGGAACAGACGATGGACTTATTTGGAGAACAGATGACGACGGTGCTAACTGGATAAAATATTCAAGCTTTCCGGGAGTACCCGACATGACCTTCGTGAATTATGTGCTGCCCTCCCAACATGACCTAAATTCCGTTTATGCATGCTTCGATGGCAGGAAAAACGCCAGCGACTTCAGCCCTTATATTATTAAAAGTAATGATAAGGGGCAAACATGGACTTCAATAGCATCAAACCTGCCTGATGGAACCATTTATGTTATCCAGGAAGATCACATTAACCCGGATATTCTGTTCATTGGTACCGAGTGGGGTGTATGGCTTACCCTTGATCAGGGAGGCGAATGGTTTAAACTTGATAACGGTCTGCCTACTATACAGGTTAAAGATCTTGATATTCAGGAAAGGGAAAATGACCTGGCCGTAGCAAGCTTCGGAAGGGGCTGGTATGTGCTTGATGACTATTCCTATATAAGACAGCTGAACAAAGAAGTGCTAAATAAAGAAGCACATATCTTCGATATAAAAGATGCTCTTCTCTATTATCCCGGTAATAACCATAACTACCAGGGAGAAGTGCACTTCAGCGTCCCCAACCCGCAACCTGAAGTCAAAATCATATATAATGTGAAGGAAGGCTATGAAACACTAAGACAAAAAAGGATGAAAGCCCAGCGCGAAGCCGAAAAGAAGGGTGAGGAAATAAAATACCCAAGCGATCAGGAATTGCTGGCTGAAGCACAGGAGGAAAAAGCCTTGCTGATTTTCACCTTTACAGATGAAAACGGGGATATCATGAGGAAAATAGAAAGCCCCCTGCGGAAAGGTATAGGGACGGTGACCTGGGATATGAGCTATATGGACAGGCGCGGACCTTTAGTGCCCCCGGGGAAATATTCTGTGTCTATGGAAAAATATATCAACGGGAAATATACAGACCTGGGCGAAAAAAAGGAATTTATCATAAACTCACTTGATAATAACGCCCTTGGAGAACCTGATTATAAAGCCAAATTTGACTTCCTCAAAAAAGCATCAGACCTCTACACCAAAATCAATGAGCTTTATTCATATACCACTGATTTGAAAGACGAAATGGCTGAACTCAGGGAAGAACTGATGCGAACACCTTCCAATACCAATGAGCTGATAATAAGCACCAAAAGTATTGAGAACAAGATTGATGATATTATTCTTGCCATCAGCGGGCGCAGGGACGAAAACGTCAGGCTCGATGAAACGGGACCATCAATAATGAACAGGGTGAGGTTCGCTGTAAGCGCAACATCAGGTTCTGAAAATGATATAACAGGGGCACAGAGAGAACAGTATGAAATATCCCTGTCGAAAATTAAAAATGAATATGATAAGCTAAAACAAATCTATGAAAACGAACTTGTTCAGCTTAAAAACAATCTTAAAACAGTGAATATAGACTGGACACATGCTATTTTGCCCGCTTTTAAATAAACAAAAGGCTATATTTAACTGTTAAGCCTGAAAATAAAGGAGGGGTTTGGAAGAAATCAAGCCCCTCCTTTTTAAAATTTTTTAGTAATTTTATATTTTGGTACAAAGCTTGTAGATTGAACTTTTATAGTAAAATACTTGTATTTTAACTTTAAAGTTTATTTTTGTGGGAGTAAAATTGAAAAGATGAAAAGATTTGCAGTTCTTATGGCAGTTGCTTTTGTTTTGGCCCTGGTGCTCAGTTCATGCAATAATGAGGTTTGCCCGGCCTATGCAAATGCAGATACTGAAACAGAGCACATAGGTTAAAACCGGTTAATCTTCCGGATATTTTCACGAATAAATTCAGCGGAATATGAAAAAACTGCTGACTATATTGTTTATAGTAGCCGTTTCTCAGGCATTATTTGCCCAGGGTGATATCGACGAACAGAATAAGATATTCTACAGGAATGAACGTACTGTTGGTATAAACCTCAATTCAAATGGTTTTGGAATTAGCTATCGTGAAGGAAAACGTCTTGACTTTCTTAACAAAAGAATCATAGATATTGATTTCAATATCGTCAAACATCCAAAGGAAGTAAAACTGTCAAATCCCTGGGTGCAGGCCGGTGGCAGTTTTGTTTTCGGAAAACAAAATGAACTTTATACGCTCAGGGGAGCCATTGGACACCAGCATGAAATATTTAGAAAAATGGATCTCGGGGGTGTAGCCATCAGGTATTTTTATTCCGGAGGAGCTGCCCTGGCACTGGCAAAACCCATTTATTATAATGTCCTCTACTATACCCCTGCAAGTACATACCAGATTAAACAGGAAAAATTCAACGATGACATACTGAATATTACCAATATATATAATAAGGCCTCTTTCTTCAAGGGCATAAGCGAAATTAAAGTCTATCCCGGTCTCTTCGCCAAAGCCGGTCTCAATTTCGAATATAGCAAGGAAGACAAAATAATACACTCAATAGAGCTCGGGACAGCTTTTGAAGCATATACAAACAAACTTCCCATAATGGCTGCCGACGATAACCGGGCCCTGTTCCTGACCCTCTTTGTAAGCTACCGTGTTGGTATTGTAATTGATCCCCTTAACCCTGACGCAAACCGCATACCTACCCTCTTCTTCTTCCGTAAGAATTAACTTAGCTGGTCCCATAATTGTAAAACCCGGCAACCCTGGCTTAAACTCACTCCCAACTCCATTAAACTTTATCAACTTTTTAGTAATCCATCTTGCTCCACATCCCAATATTCATTATCTTTGCAAACTCAAGATTTAAAAATAAATTTTAATTAATATGTCAAAGGTTAAACTAGCTATTAACGGATTCGGCAGAATAGGAAGAAATGTATTCAAGATTGCCCTTGAAAGACCTGATATCGAGGTTGTGGGCATCAATGATCTGACTGATACCAAAACACTTGCCCATCTCCTGAAATACGATTCAACACAGGGTAAATTCAGTGGTGTAAGCCACGACAAGGAAAATATTATTGTAAATGGAATGAAGGTAAGGGTTTCTTCAGAAAAAAATCCTGCTGCCATTCCATGGAAGGAAACACCCGACGTGGTTGTAGAATCAACCGGGGTATTCAGGATTAAAGAAAGTCCTAAAGGCGGTTATGGCGACCACCTCAAAAACGGGGCTAAAAAGGTTATCCTTTGTGTCCCTTCGAAGGACGAAATTGATGCTACAATTGTGCTTGGCGTCAATGATGATCACCTGAAACCGGAACACCAGTGCGTGTCAAATGCATCATGCACAACAAACTGCCTCGCTCCCGTAGCCAAGGTGCTTAATGATGAATTTGGCATTGAACAGGGATTCATGACAACTATCCACTCATATACAAATGACCAGGTTATCCTCGACCTCCCCCATTCAGACCTCAGGAGGGCACGTTCGGCAGCTGTGTCACAAATACCAACAACAACAGGTGCTGCCAGGGCTGTCGGTATTGTAATACCCGACCTGAAAGGTAAAATAGATGGTATGGCTGTCAGGGTACCTACTCCCACTGGTTCTCTCGTTGACCTTGTTGCTGTTCTTAAGAAAGAAGTCAGCAAGGAAGATATAAACAAGGCTATGAAAAAAGCATCAGAAGGCCCGATGAAAGGCATACTTGAGTATACCGAAGATCCTATTGTTTCTGTTGATGTAATACATAACCCCAGCTCATCGATATTCGATTCATTGAGTACTATGACAAACGGTAAAATGGTGAAGGTACTGGCATGGTATGATAACGAATGGGGATACTCCGAAAGAGTAACAGACCTGGTTGAGAAGGTGATGCAATAAATAATAGATAAGGCTAAGATTTATTCAATCAGCATCTCAATCTCCATCGGCAGTCCTGATGTATCCCGGAAATGTTCTCCGAGTTCAAAGATGGATTCATCATCTTCCTCATACAACCACCTTATCATAAGGTTCTTGCCCTGATGGTAATAAGACCTGAAAATCTTCAGAACGTCCAGCAGGTGCTTGGACGATCCACTGTTGATATATTCGAGTGCAATTTTTATGTTCAGGCTGTCCGAATCAATAAAATAAACTGCAATCCAGTCTTTCAGTGGCTGGTAAACCAATTCCGGATTTTCAGGAATTGACCTTCCTTCTATTGTTAGCAAATTTAAGTCCGGATTATAATACATGCCGGGACATTTCGGACCTTTTTCCTGAATGACTTTTATTTCCATGGTAAAACTGTATTATTCGTATCTGAGTGCCTCGATAGGGTCAACGTTTGCTGCTTTCACGGCAGGGAAATAACCCGAAACTACTCCTACCACGAAGCAAACTACCACCCCGCCTATGATCCATTTCCATGGCAGGATAAAACTCGACTGCAGGGCACTTGATATAAGGTTCCCAATCAATATTCCCAGTATGATACCCAGAATTCCACCCATCTGGCCAATTATAACAGACTCGTAAAGAAACTGGTTTTTAATCGTTGATGTCTTGGCTCCCATCGCCTTCCTGGTACCTATCTCCCTTGTCCTTTCTGTAACCGATACAAGCATTATATTCATCAAACCTACTGCAGCACCTGCAAGCGTAATCAATCCTATGATCGTTGCAGCGATAGTAACAAACTTGATATTCTCAATGAGCAAAGCAGATATGGCATCACTTTTTGTAATATTAAAATCTGACTCGTCCCGGGCATCCAGATTGCGTACAAGCCTGAAAACACCTTCCGCCTCACTGGCCATCATATCCAGATCAGTCCGGGCATAAGGCACAACGCTGATTGTAAAATCCATATCAGGTCTTGAAAAATAATGCCTTGCAGTAGTAACAGGCATAAAACAAACATTATCACTTGATAATACACTGGCTCCCCTGGCTTTTAAGATTCCTATAACTTTAAGCTTACATCCAGCAACATTTATTACCTTTCCTAATGGATCAATATCAGACCTGAAAATAGCACTGGCAACATCAGTTCCGATAATTGCAAGATTGCGTGTCGAGGCCACTTCTTCAGGAGTGAAACTTCTTCCCCTGTCTATCTCATATCCTCCTACCTGGAGATAATTCTCATCAATGCCGCTTAACTGGACAATGGGATTTGTCTCCTCTGTACGATATGTCACGGTAGCCATACCACTGGCTATTACCGAAATACCTACATGGGCAGGTTCCTGGAACCTCTCCTTGAATTCCATTGCCTCACGGTATGAAATAAAAGCATGGTTCATTGTTCTCGTCTGACTGGCACCCAGATTTATTGTCATTCCCCTGCTGGTAATCTGGAAGGTATTTGCCCCCATCATTGAAAACTGGCTCGTCAATGATCCCTTAATGGCGTCAATGGCGGTCAGAATACCCACAAGAGCCATTATCCCAAAGGCAATTATGGCCATGGTAAGTACCGCCCTTACCCTGTTTGAACCTATAGCCCTGAGAGATACTCTTAAATTTTCGCTGAATAATCCTTTCTTTCTCATTATATCGCACACATTGTCACTTTAAAAATACAACTTTTTGAGATATTTTCCTCAAAAAGATAAAAACAAATTAAAGACTCTTAATTTATTGATATTGTTGAATCATTTAATCAATAATCCACTGTCGAAATATTACTCCCGGAAAATTATTTCAATTTAATTAAACTTTTAGTTGCATAACTAACTTATTCGTTATATATTTGTAATATCTAAATCATGTAATATGAAAGAACTCACAAAGTCAGAAGAACAAATAATGCAGATCCTTTGGAAAATAAAAAAGGGATTTGTTAAAGATATCCTGGAACATTTCCCTGAACCCCGGCCTGCATATAATACGGTAAGCACAATAATAAGGATACTCCAGGATAAGGGTTTTGTAAGCCATACAGCCTATGGAAGAACACACGAATACTTCCCGGTGGTATCAAAGGAAGATTATACCAGGTCACGTATGTCCTGTCTTGTGAAGGACTATTTCTCCAGCTCTTTTAAAAAAATGGTCAGCTTCTTTGCCCGTGAGCAAAACATAAGCCTTAAAGAGATGGAGGATATAATAAAGCTTATGGAAGAAGAGATTGAACGCCAGAAAAAATCAGGAAAATGAAACAGTATCTAATAATATCCTCCGCCTATCTGTCAGTATTTTATGTGGTCTATATACTGCTCCTAAGTAAGGATACCCGCTACCTGCGAAACCGAATCTACCTTCTTGCCAGCATCATTATATCCCTCTTCCTGCCCCTTGCCAGGATAACAGCCTCTCCGGGGGGATTAATTGCTTCATTTAATGAGGGCCTGGTTTCCATTATTCAAATTCCACAGGTTAATGTATATGCTGATGATCAGGGTGTCAAACAAACTTTCAACCTGTCTCTGCCATTCTTAATTTATCTTACCGGCAGCATTGTTACTTTTCTGATATTAATGTTTAACCTCATCAGGCTAAGCCTTTATATAAGGAAATACAGGGTGAAAGGATCCAGAGTGGTACTCACCCCTCCCGGAAGAGAATCAGGCTTTTCTGCCATGGGATATATTTTTTTAAACAACGAGCTGGAGGATCAAATAAAAAATACGATACTGGATCACGAGAAGCAACACATCCGTAATAAGCATTTTTTTGATATCATTCTGCTGCGCTCCATTGGTATATTCTTATGGTTTAATCCCTTTATCTACCTCTATGAGCGCTCGCTGAAGGCCTTGCATGAATTTGAAGCTGATCAGCAGATGCTGGATTCGGGGCGGAATGTGATAAGCTACCAGCGACTTTTACTGAACCAGGTATTTAACACAAGTATTTTCACTTTACAGAATGGCTTTTCAGGCCCTTCCCTAATCAAAAAACGTATGATCATGATGACAAAAAGAAAAAGTAAAAAGACATCAGGACTGAAGCTACTGCTCGCAATGCCCTTAATACTGTTTGTATTCGCTTATTTTTCATGCACAAGCGATGAGAATAATCTTCCTGCAAATATTAATGAAACTGAGACACTTGAACCTGTAGTTAAGGCTGAAGACCAGGAGCTTAAAACACCCCGGGAAATCTGGAAAGAAAACCCTGCACTTCAGAAAAGTGCAAAATCTGCTGAAGACCTGGTCTTCGTAGTTGTTGAAGATATGCCAACCTTCCGGGGCGGCGACGTTAATTTCTTCCGCGAGTGGGTACAGAGGAATGTAAAATATCCTGCTGAAGCCGTAAAGGAAGGTATCCAGGGTAAGGTATTCATAATGTTCGTGGTGAATGAGGACGGTTATGTCTCTGATGTTGAAATCCTGAGAGGTGTACACCCGTCACTCGATGAAGAAGCTGTCAGGGTTGTCAACTCCTCTCCGGTATGGTCACCGGGCTTTCAGAGGGACATACCTGTGAAAGTAAAATTCTCTATTACTGTTAACTTCCAGTTGCAGTAAATCGCCTGCACACAGCTTCGTAATATCAAAGACGCTCTACCGGGCGTCTTTATTATATTATCCAGACGCGCTGTTATTACCTCTCTACATTATCTAACCATAATAATCACTCTGCACAATTTATCTTACCAACTTTATAAACTTCCACTTATCTTTGCATCATGCAAACCCTTCATAAACGAATAAGAGCCTTCACAGACCTCGGTCTTATCCTGGCGGATGCAGCCTCCCCTGACCCTTCCTCATCCGAGGCTGTCAGGCTGAGAAGGGTTATGGATAATCAGCAACAAAAAAATAAATGGTTCACTCCTGATAATGTAATACGTTCAGTTAAAGCCATTGCAAATATGCTCCGGGAAGACAAGCTGTTGGAATGGCTTGGAAAATATAATATTGCGGATGAACCGCCTTTTAAAAAAACCATTGCAGTCATTATGGCCGGCAATATCCCCCTAGTCGGCTTCCATGATTTCCTTTGCGTCCTAATCTCAGGAAACAACTTACTGGCACATACCAGCTCAAAAGACAGTGAGCTTATAAGGGTAATATCTGAAATGCTTATTGCATTAAATTACAGCTTCAGCGATAAGATTTCCCTGAGCGGTAAAATATCACCTCCCTATGACGCAGTGATAGCAACAGGAAGCAATAATACATCAAGATATTTCGAATACTATTTCGGTGATAAGCCCCATATATTCAGGAAAAACAGGAACAGTATAGCCATCATAGACAGGCAGACTGACGAGAAGTCTGTCAGAAACCTGGCCCTTGACATCTTCACCTATTTCGGCCTGGGATGCAGGAATGTTTCAAAAATATATTTCGAGGACGGCACCGGTCCGGATAAAATCATTAGCCACCTGTCAGACTGGCAGCATATAATACAACACAGGCCATATGCCAATAATTATGTTTATAATAAGTCCTTGTTCAATCTCAACAAACAAGCCTTTCTTGACAGTGGTTTTATGCTTTTTAAAAAAGACTCTGCCCTCGCTTCGCCGGTGTCCGTAACATATTACGACTTTTTCAGCAAGAGGGACGAATTATTGAAGGAACTTGGCAGACAGGCAGGAATGATTCAGTGCATTGTCTCGGAAAATGACCTTCCTTTCGGCCTGACCCAATATCCCGGACCCGGCGAATACGCTGATAATGTGGATACTTTAGCGTTTCTTACATCTCTCTAATAAAATATTTTTTCATATTTCATTCTTTTAAAAAAATAATTACATTGCACACATTCAAATACAGTATATATGATCTTTAAGTTTGTAGTTATATCAAGTGAGGAGGAGTCCTTCCTGAGGGAGTTTGAGCTTGACGAGAATAACACCCTTCTTGACTTTCATAATATCCTGCAGGAAGAACTGGAATATGACAGGTCACAGTTGGCTTCATTTTTTACCACCTCAAAAAAATGGGAGAAAGAAGAGGAATTTACTCTTTTTGAGATGGGTGCTAACACTACCCCTATGGATGAAGTAATTATTGATGATATTGTCATTGAGGACAACCAGAAATTACTGTATGTATTTGATATGTTCAATGAAAGAACACTGTTTATAGAATGTACAGGTTCCGTAAAGCCTGTTGAAGGCAGGAAGTATCCCGTTTGCACCCGCTCCCAGGGCAAACCTCCCCAGCAGGTACGCTTTTCAAACTTCACCAAAGCAAGCGCCAGGATTGATGACGAAGAAAAGGAATCAGATGATGATTTCATTGATGAAAACGACCCTGACCTTTCAGATTTCGAAAGCATTGACGACTACGAAGATACCTGAAACCACTATCTTCTGAAATGAATAAAACACTTGTAATACTCCTGGGTCCTACGGGTATAGGTAAAACGGAGTTGAGTATTGATATTGCCCTGCACTTCAAAACTGAAATCATATCCTGCGATTCAAGACAGTTTTACAGCGAAATGAAAATTGGAACCGCAGTTCCCGATAAAAACCAGCTTAAAAAAGTCAAACACCATTTCATTGGACACCTGGCAGTTAGTGATTACTATAGTGCCAGCAGGTTTGAAAAGGACTTCCTGGAATTATCAAAGATTCTTTTCATATTTCATGATTTAATAATTATGACGGGCGGATCCGGGCTTTACATAGATGCTGCCTGCGGCAAAATAGATGATATCCCGGATGTCGATTCTTCCGTCAGGGATAAATACCTTCGGAAGTTCATGGATGAGGGTCTGGAAAGTATCAGGACCGACCTCAGACTGCTCGATCCCGTTTATTACAGGACCGTCGACCTGAAAAACCATAAACGCATGATAAGGGCTCTTGAAATATGTGAAACCACAGGAAAACCCTATTCTCATTACCTGAAGAAAAAAGGAAAGGAAAGAGCATTTAATATCATCAAGATAGGCCTGACCATGGACCGTAAGGAACTCTATTCAAGGATTAATGAACGTGTCGACAGGATGATAGCCTCCGGGCTGGAGCGGGAGGCAAAGGAACTTATTAAACACAGGGATAAAAATGCTCTTAACACGGTGGGCTACAAGGAAATGTTCAGGTATTTAGATGGTGAGATAAGCAGGGATATGGCCATTGAACTGATTAAAAGAAATTCACGCAGGTATGCACGGCGACAGATAACATGGTGGTCAAGGGATAAGGAAATTAAATGGTTTCATCCACGGGATAAAGAAGAAATTATCTGCCATATTGAAACTTTAAAGATGAAGGGAGAATAGACTAAGTAAGGTAGTGGCTAAGAGATTCCTGGTTTTTTAAGCTTCCTTATATACTCTTCCGGATCTTCCGACCCAAACACCGAGCTCCCGGCTACAAGCACATCCACCCCGCTGTCAATAAGTTTTCCGGCATTTCCTGTATCAACTCCTCCGTCAACCTGGATCATTACATCATAACCCGCTTCGCTGATCATCTTTTTCAGGGTCCTGATACGGTCATAGCTGTTACCGATAAATTCCTGTCCCCCATAACCGGGGTTTACAGTCATTATTAAAACCATGTCAATATAAGGTAGTAGCCATTCAAGGAATGAAACAGGAGTATGGGGATTCAGGGAAACACCGGCTTTCATGCCAAGCCTCCTTATTTCCGTTACCGTGCGGTTCAAATGACGGCAGGCCTCATAATGCACCGTCAGGATTGCGGCGCCGCCATCTCTGAAACGTTCAAGGTACCTGTCGGGATCAACTATCATAAGGTGCACGTCCAGGGGCTTCTCTGACAGCTCCCTGACATATTTCAGGACAGGAAAGCCAAAAGAAATATTCGGAACAAAAACACCATCCATTATATCAAGATGAAGCCAGTCGGCTTCACTCCTGTTAACCATTGCAATATCCTTTTCCAGCCGGCCGAAGTCGGCAGCCAGCAATGATGGTGAAACTAAATGATTCATAACTATTTCAGGTGTTTCGTAACTTAACCCAGGTAGGTCTTGAGTATCTTACTCCGGGTTGTATATTGTATTCTCTTCAGGGCTTTTTCCTTTATCTGTCGTACCCTCTCACGTGTAAGACCCAGTTCCTCCCCTATCTCCTCCAGTGTCAACGGATGCTTCATGTTTATGCCAAAATACAGTTTTATAACTTTTGCTTCCCTGGGCGAAAGTGTACTGAGAGCCCTCTCTATTTCATATGTCAGTGATTCATTAATCAGGTGCTTGTCCGGGCTTGGATTATCATCATTCTGCAAAACATCATACATGTTATTATCTTCCTCGCTACTTATGGGTGCATCCATGCTGACAGTACGGCCGTTGGACTTTAATACCTCCTTCACCTCCTCCGGGGCTACCTGTAAAACATCGGCTATTTCCTGTGAGGACGGTTCCCTCTCAAACTCCTGCTCAAGCCTTGCAAAAACCCTGTTAATCTTATTTATTGATCCTATTTTGTTTACCGGCAATCGTACTATCCTGGCCTGCTCGGCCAGTGCCTGTAATATGGCCTGTCTTATCCACCATACGGCGTAGGAAATGAACTTAAATCCCCTTGTCTCATCAAAACGCTGGGCAGCTTTTATAAGACCGAGATTGCCTTCGTTGATCAGATCCGGAAGGCTCATTCCCTGGTTCTGGTACTGCTTGGCCACCGATACAACAAAACGCAAATTTGATTTCACCAGGTTTGCCAGGGCCTCCTTATCGCCGGTCTTTATTTTTCTTGCAAGCAAAACCTCATCCTCGGGAGTAATAAGATCAACCTTACCAATCTCCTGCAGATACTTGTCAAGGGATGGAGTATCACGGTTCGTGACCTGTTTCGTTATCTTTAACTGCCGCATAAGTATGAAGTAAATCTGTATCGCGCCTTATCCTCGTCACAATTATAATAATAAAAATGATTAACAGCAACAGGAAAATAAATTAAAATCATTCTAAAATAGCAATTTTAAGTTTACATTTTGCCCTGAAATACAATTTTTTACATTATGTTTTTGTTATTTAAGCATTTTTTAGGATATTAGTATTGTATTATAATGAGCTTTTGCGTATAATTGCAACGGTTTTAGCCGCATAGATTTTATCCTTGCGCATCTGCTTTCAAATCTGAAAACAGATTTTTCTGGAAAAATTATCAATACAATTTTCATTAACATTTTCCTACAAATTAATTATGTACGACATTCTTGAGTTAAACAAAAAGCTTCTCCCCGAGCTGAGGGAGATAGCCAAGAATCTTAAGATCAAGCGAGTAGAATCATATCGGAAACAAGATCTGATATACCTTATCCTTGATCAGCAGGCAATAGTAGAAGCCTCTGAAAATAAGGCATCAAGCGCCAAAAAGAACAAACGGCCCGAAAATAAAGAAAGTGATTCCGACAGTAATAAAAAACAGGGACGCAGACCGAGGACAAAATCTGATGGTAAATATGGTACGTCATCTTATAAACAGGCTGAAAAAAAATCGGACGATACCGTGGATGCAAAAGCCTCTGCCGACACCCGGCAGATAAATAATGCTGATGCAAAGGAGCAGGATGGCAGGCAGAGAAAAAGACCGGAGAGACATTTTGAAAGGGAAACATCTCAGAAAAGGCCCGGAGTAAATGACAGGGAAGTAGCTGAAAAAGATATAAGCAGGGATGTCCAAAAAAGTGAGGACCCAAAAGATTCCACAAGAACGCAAATAGACAAAGGTCCGGACAACAGGCATAAACAACAGGATAAAGAGAAAGAAAGGGATAACGAACATCGTAACTCCCAGAAAAAACATGATAAGGAAGCTGAAAGCAAGGAACAGGAATATGAGTTTGAAGGAATAATTTCAAATACAGGCGTACTGGAAATTATGCCCGACGGCTACGGTTTCCTGCGCTCAGCTGATTATAACTATCTCAATTCCCCCGACGATATATATGTTTCACAGTCGCAGATAAAACTGTTTGGCCTCAAAACGGGAGATACAGTCGAAGGTACAATAAGGCCTCCCAAAGAAGGTGAAAAATACTTTCCCCTTATAAAAATACACATGATCAATGGACGTACACCCGATTTTATTCGCGACCGAGTGCCCTTTGATTACCTTACTCCTCTTTTCCCAAATGAGAAATTCACACTTTGCTCACCGGGAGAATCAACACTCTCCGTACGAGTGGTTGATATGTTTGCACCAATAGGAAAAGGCCAGAGGGGCTTGATAGTGGCCCAGCCGAAAACGGGTAAGACAATACTCCTCCAGGATATAGCAAACGCGATAGCCAAACATCATCCCGAAGTATATCTTATGATACTGCTGATAGATGAACGTCCCGAGGAAGTAACTGATATGGCCAGGAGCGTGAACGCAGAAGTAATTGCATCAACCTTTGACGAACCGGCCGAAAGACATGTGCGCGTGGCAAACATAGTACTCGAAAAAGCCAAAAGAATGGTCGAATGCGGACACGATGTGGTTATCCTGCTCGATTCAATCACAAGGCTGGCAAGAGCTTTTAATACCATAGCCCCGGCATCCGGGAAAGTCCTGTCAGGCGGAGTCGATTCAAACGCACTCCATAAACCAAAAAGGTTCTTTGGTGCAGCACGTAATATTGAAAACGGGGGCTCGCTGACCATCCTGTCAACAGCACTTACTGAAACAGGTTCAAAAATGGATGACGTGATATTCGAGGAATTCAAGGGAACAGGTAATATGGAACTCCAGCTTGACCGTAAATTGTCTAACAGGAGAATATTCCCCTCTATAGATATCCCGGCATCAAGTACCAGGAGGGAAGACCTTCTGCTCGATAAAAATTTCCTTAATAAAATCTGGATCCTCAGGAATTATCTTACCGATATGAATGCTGTCGAAGCAATGGAGTTCCTGCGCGACAGGCTCCGCCAGACTCAATCTAACGAAGAATTCCTTATCTCCATGAACGGAGGATGATATAACTATTACCCGGAATCATCCGGATAATTAAACTAAATACTAATTTTAAAAATTTAAATAAGTTTTTTCAGACATGGGAACAAAGAAAAAGTTCATAACACTTGACGGTAACCAGGCAGCATCACATATTGCTTATATGTTCAGTGAGGTTGCATGTATCTATCCAATTACACCTTCTTCGAATATGGCCGAATTCATTGATGAATGGGCTGCCAACGGAAGAAAAAATATCTTCGGGGAAGAAGTTAAGGTGGTGGAGATGCAATCTGAAGCCGGAGCATCAGGTGCTGTTCATGGCTCTCTTCAGGGAGGAGCACTTACTTCAACCTTTACAGCCTCCCAGGGACTGCTCCTGATGATACCCAACATGTATAAAATGGCAGGTGAACTGCTTCCGGCAGTATTCCACGTGAGCGCACGTTCCGTAGCTGCTCATGCACTGTCAATTTTCGGAGACCACAGCGATATTTATGCCACAAGGCAAACAGGTTTCGGTATGATAGCTACCGGTAGTATCCAGGAAATAATGGACCTTGCCGGTGTGGCTCACCTATCAGCTATAAAATCACGTATACCATTTATGCACTTCTTCGACGGGTTCAGATCATCTCACGAAATACAAAAGGTCGAACTCCTCGAGACAGAGGATATGAAAAAATTAATGGACTGGGATGCCTTGCAGGCTTTCAGGAATAATGCCCTCAACCCTGAACATCCTGTTACCAGGGGAACAGCTCAGAACCCCGATATCTTCTTCCAGGCTAAAGAATCGGTTAATCCCTTCTATGAGCCCCTTGCTGATATCGTTGCCGGTGAGATGAAAAAAATCTCCAGGCTTACGGGCAGGGAATATAAACCCTTTACCTATTACGGGGCACCCGATGCAGAGAATATAATAATTGCAATGGGTTCTGTTACTTCAACCATAAAGGAAACCGTAAACTTTCTCAATGCCAGAGGTGAAAAAACAGGTCTTATCACGGTTCACCTCTACCGGCCCTTCTCAAGCAAATATTTCTTCGATGTACTGCCCGGCAGCGTGAAAAAAATATCAGTGCTCGACCGTACAAAGGAACCGGGAGCCGGTGGTGAGCCCCTCTATCTTGACGTTCGTAATATGTTCTTTGAAAAGGATAAACACCCCGTAATTGTTGGTGGAAGATACGGCCTCTCCTCAAAAGACACTACCCCTGCAATGATCATGTCAGTGTTTGAAAATCTGAAGAAAGATAAGCCAAAGAACCATTTCACCGTGGGTATAAATGATGATGTAAGCAAGCTGTCCCTTCCAATGCTACCCGAAATAAATGTGTCAGATGAAAGCACCTACTCAGCCAAGTTTTACGGACTGGGATCTGACGGTACGGTGGGAGCAAACAAAAACTCAATCAAAATCATTGGCGAAACCACTGATAAGTATTGCCAGGCCTACTTCGCCTATGACTCCAAAAAATCAGGAGGCATTACAGTGTCTCACCTTCGTTTCGGGGATACACCAATTAATTCGACCTACCTGGTTAATACACCCGATTTTGTAGCCTGTCATGTTCCTGCATATTTGGAGAAATATGATATGCTGAAAGGTCTGAAAAAAGGAGGTTGCTTCCTTCTTAACAGTATCTGGGATGAGGAAGAAACAAAAGAAAAACTTCCTGAATCAATGAAAAAGTATATGGCCGGGAATGATATACGCTTTTATATCATCAATGCCACAAGACTGGCTGAAGAAATCGGCCTTGGAAACCGAACCAATACTATCATGCAGTCGGCTTTCTTTAAGGTGACAGAAGTAATTCCATACGACCAGGCTGTTACGGAAATGAAGAAGTTTATCCAGAAAAGCTTTGGACGGAAAGGCGAAGATATAGTGAAAATGAACTATGCGGCAGTCGATAAAGGAGGAGAAGAAGTTAAAGAGGTGAAGGTGCCCGGCAAATGGAAAAATCTTAAGGGAACAGATAAGAAAAAAGAACGTGATGTTCCTGAATTCATCAGGAACGTATGCGACCCAATAAATGCACAGAAAGGGGATGACCTGCCTGTAAGTGCTTTTTCAGGCAGGGAAGACGGTACTTTCCCTCCAGGGACAACAGCATATGAGAAAAGAGGCATTGCCGTTCATGTTCCGCATTGGATAGCAGAAAACTGTATCCAGTGTAACCAGTGTGCTTATGCCTGCCCGCATGGAGTTATCCGCCCCTTCCTGCTTACCGGTGAAGAAATCGAAAAAGCACCCGCAAAAATCGATACACTTGAGGGTAAAGGAAGTATAAAAGGATATAACTACCGTATACAGGTCAGCCCGCTTGATTGTACCGGTTGCGAGGTATGTGTCAATGTGTGCCCGAGCAAGGAAAAAGCCCTCATTATGGAAACACTGGATTCACAGACGGACCAGGTGGAAATATGGGATTACATGGATAAGGTCGTTGGCTACAAGGAAGATGTGATTGAGAAAGATAAAAACCTTAAAGACAGCCAGTTTGCACAGCCCCTGTTTGAATTCTCAGGTGCCTGTGCCGGCTGTGGTGAAACACCTTATGTAAAACTTGTCACCCAGCTCTTCGGTGAACGTATGATGATAGCCAATGCTACCGGCTGTTCTTCTATCTGGGGCGGATCAGCTCCGTCTACCCCGTATTGCGTCAATTATAAAACAGGAAAAGGACCAGCCTGGGCCAACTCCCTCTTCGAAGATAATGCTGAATACGGATTTGGAATGGCCACAGGAGTAGCTAAAATGCGCGAACGTATAAGAATGAAAATGGAAGCAGCACTGGCTGAGAAAAAAATATCAGCCGCTACACAGGAAGCTTTCCGTGAATGGATAGATGGAATGCTGGATGCAAAGAAATCAGAACAGGCCACAGAAAAAGTACTGCAGGCACTGAAAAATGAAAAAAACCCGGTGGCCGGTGAAATACTAGACCTTGAACAGTACCTTATCAAAAAATCTATCTGGAATTTCGGAGGCGACGGATGGGCTTATGATATCGGCTACGGAGGACTCGATCATGTGCTTGCCTCCGGTCAGGATATCAATACCCTGGTGCTAGATACGGAAGTATATTCCAACACCGGCGGACAATCATCCAAGGCTACCCCGGCAGGTGCAGTGGCTAAATTCGCTGCATCAGGCAAAAAGATCAGGAAGAAAGACCTGGGAATGATGGCAATGACCTACGGTTATGTTTATGTAACCCAGATAGCAATGGGAGCAAATATGGCACAGTGCTTCAAGGCACTGAAAGAGGCTGAAGCCTACCCGGGACCCTCTCTTGTTATTGCCTATTCCCCATGTATTGCACATGGACTTAGGGCAGGAATGGGAGCTATTATGGAAGAACAGAAACGGGCCGTGGAAGCAGGATACTGGCACCTCTACAGGTACAATCCATTACTTGAACCGGAAGGACAAAACCCCTTCCAACTGGATTCAAAGGAACCCGACTTCAGTAAATTCCAGGATTTCCTGAAATCCGAGGTCAGATATACCTCGCTGATCAAAACATTCCCTGAAGAAGCCAGAGTGCTCTTCAAGGCAGCCGAGGAAAACTCAAAATGGAGATATAACTCCTATAAGCGCCTCGCTTCTATGGAATACTAACAATCCCCCTTCGGGGGAAGTCTAATAAGTTGAGAATGAGTTAATTGCCATACTACAACATTAAACTCATTCTCAACTTTGTTCAATTTCGTTCATCTCTATAAACCTTATCAACCTTATTCATCGATGGGACGCCTGCTGGCATT
>Ga0190358_1000095_pt1 | contig 32255 bp, 24 predicted proteins | sample 48721812_MG_FD_161666 | JGI IMG/M metagenome (GOLD analysis project Ga0190358, IMG submission 161666) | Hydrothermal vent microbial mat bacterial communities from Southern Trench, Guaymas Basin, Mexico - 4872-18-1-2_MG | ecosystem: Environmental > Aquatic > Marine > Hydrothermal vents >... | reverse complement strand
TCGTACTGGTTGTTTGCCTGATAAAATAGAACCTAATGAACAGCGGATAAAGTTACGATTTCCAACTTGTTGTTCCGCTAAGTGCAGTGATGTTTGAGCACGGCATACATGATCAATGTCATCTGTAACATTATCGCATTGCAAAATAATTTCCGGGGTTATATCCCGCAATGAAACATTTAAAATCGTACTACCAGGTTGGAGTTGTGAAATATCCGCAAGATAAGCTGTTCCAACGGTTGTTGCGAGTGAAACCAGTTCAGTTTGACTCAACATCGCTGGTATATCCTTTACGATGGTAACTTCTTCTATCTGTTCAAATTGCTGCTGTATTTTGTCTCTAAAAAGCTCTGCACGATCAATGTCAATATCATAAAGAACTAACTGATTTAACTGTGGAAATACTGCCATGAGAAAACGGATAATCTCAAAGTTTATAAACCCACAGCCCAAAATACCGACTTTGGTTAATTTTTTATCAGCGTGTAAGCATTGAGCTGCAAGTGCCGCACTTGCCGCCGTTCGTTTTCCGTTAATGATGGATGCATCCATGAAGACTTCAGGCTGCCCGGTTTCCATCGAATTAAGAACAATTGTTGCCGATGCTCTATTTATCCCTTGTTGCAAATTTTTCGGAAATGAGGCAACCCATTTTATTCCGGCAACATTAAATTGACCGCCCAAAAAAGCGGGTAGAGCAATAATCCTGTTCAGCTTATCGTCAGGAAAACGTAAAAAAGAGGAATGGGGAACCGCACTTTCCCCACGTTCATGCACTTTATACGCATCACTGACAATTTGAATAATATCCTTTTCTCGTCCTTCAAGAAGAGATATTACCTCATTTGCTGTTATTATTAAGAGATCACCTTGGTTCATATTGAAAATTCACCTTTATAAAAAACGTTCTATGTTGCCAAAATGCTGCGTTACCCATTCATCAGAATAGATCGTATCCAAATAGCGTTCGCCTCGATCCGCAAAGATGAGTACACAAGTACTGCCAGCGGGAATCCGATCCTTTATTTTGTCGAAAGCCATGAGTACCGCACCAGAAGAACCGCCCGCTAAAATCGCTTCTGTTTTCAACAAACGCCGACAACCTATCACACAATCCAAATCCGTCACAAGTACATACTCATTTAACAAATTTTCCTTAAGAAACTTGGATTTAATAGAAGCTCCCATTCCGGGAACAAGGCGTGCTTTTTTTTCTCCTCCAAAAATGACACTGCCTTCAGCATCTACAGCAATCAATTTAGTTTCCAGCCCTTGATCATGAATGTAGTGAGCACATCCCATAATGGTACCACAGGTGCTGACGGCTCCAAAAAGATAGTTGGGAGCTTCTTTAAGTTCTCCAACAATTTCAGAAAATGTACCATCGTAATGTGCTCTTGGATTATACTCATTCATGTATTGATTAGGCCAAAAGCTATCTGAAAACTTTTCCATCAATGCTTGAACTCGTTTAATACGTGCCGGTAGATATTCTTTGGTTTCTGGATCAGGCTCTGAAACCATTTCAATTTCGGCACCATAGACTTTAATAATGTTAAGGTTTTGTTTCGTTGTCTTGGGATCGACAACGCAAATAAAACGAAGACCAAAATACTGGCAAACTTGAGCTAATCCAATTCCCAGATTACCAGAGCTAGATTCAATCACCACAGTATTGGGACCAATTTCACCTTTTTCCATAGCCTGCTTAATCATTTTAAGCGCAGGTCTATCTTTAATACTGCCGCTTGGATTAAATCCTTCTAATTTTGCAAAGACTCGAAAAGGCGAATCCTTGTAAATTTGTGTTAACTGAATAAGAGGTGTCGCACCAATTAGGGACAAAATACCTTTATGTTGTATCAAAACTTTCACCTTTTTTCACGCATAATGGGAACCATTGCATTTACAATATTAATAGTACAACGAATTGAATTAAACAATCCTTTGAAGCGAGCGTGGGGTGGATAGAGGTACGAAACCCACCATCAAATTATCATTGACACTCTATAGATTAAAAATCTAATCAATTGTAAATTTCACCATTCACATTCTAACACATCATATCCAAAAATATTAACTTTTTAACGTTAATTTTTTTTGAAGAAACTAGCTTTCTAAAAATACAAGTGATGACTGTTCCTTTCATGTTCACTGGTTGAGAAATCTAGCATTTCATCCATTTGTTCAGCACGTTCTAGTATTTCATCTTCAGATTGTATGGGTGTTTGTGTCAGTTTCATTAAGTCGTTAAAATCTGAAAAATAGTTTTTAATTGCTTCATCAAACGACAGAAATAAACCAGAACATAAGAGTCTATTTTTGGATTCGGTTTGTTTTTTAATTTCCATTATATTTTTCTATAATTGACGCATTCAAAATATAACTATTTGATTTTGTTGATTTTTTAAATCGTTAATTGTATATCAAAAATATATAAATCAATAGCATCTCCAAAGGTTTTATCGGTTACATTTCGTGCTGGAACACGAGCAACATTCCATCCACTTAATATTTTCACTCACATATTATGCCCTTATGTTTAGTACAACGAATTTAGGAAAAAAACGAATTCGCTCGATCCACCCTACGATTCTACGATTTAACATTTAACCCAGGCTACGCTGGCTCAAGTATTTAGAATGCCGTTGCACCAAAAAGACGTTGCCCACCCTACCTGGCTTGCCTATTTATGTGTGAAAAACTTTTAATCGCTTGATTTTAAAAGAATTTTAAAAAAAATGTAAGTGAAATTGATCATTAATTTCCATAAAAAAAGGTGGGTTTCGCTCTACCCACCCTACGATTTAACATTTCACCCAGGCTACGCTGGCTATGCTGCTAAACGTTCTAAATGTGGATAAGAATGTGTTCTATCACCTATTCCCATTAACAGATTTTCAACATTGATATCTTCATCAATTTGATCCCAATGAAGTCCACTTCCGCCACCACTCATTTCGTATAATTGGCATTGTTCAGGTGTCGCATTGAGTAAACGTGGAAAATAGGCGAGTGGTACTCCCAATTTTCGTCCATCAATTAATTCAACCCACATCATATTTGAATCAAATTCAACATTTTTTGCGAGTGGTTTATGAGCCAAAATATTCATCCCATTTCCTTTTAAGTGGAATTCTCTCATTGGAAAAAAAGAAAAAACGGTAACCTTTGTGTCTAAAAATAACTGGCATATCAATTAACCTTTCTTATGATTTCCAAATATTGGTTTCTCCTAAAAAGCGTGGAGTGTGTTCTGATGAATAAAAAAAGTCTTCCAACCCTTTATGTGAAAAACTTTTAATCGCTTGATTTTAAAATAATTTTAAAAAAATGTAAGTGAAATTGATCATTAATTTCCATAAAAAAAGGTGGGTTTCGCTTTCGCTCTACCCACCCTACGATTTAACATTTCACCCAGGCTACGCTGGCTGGCTCAAGTATTTAGAATGCCGTTGCACCAAAAAGACGTTGCCCACCCTACCTGGCTACGATTCTATGCTGGTTCAAGAATTTAGAATGCCGTTGCACCAAAAAGACGTTGCCCACCCTACCTGGCTACCTGGCTCGCCAATCAAGTCCTTCTCCTAATGCATCTTGAGTTCTTGCTAGGGCTTGTTCATGTGTTTTGCCGTTGCCATATATCCCGCATTCTTGACACTCGCACAAATAGAAGCTTTCGGTTATTTTATAGGTATTTAATTCTTTTAGCCCACATTGAGGACAATTTTCGACAACAAGCAATGATCGTGCTTTCGTTTCTCGTTTTGCCTTTGCAATCATTGTATTGAGTTCAGCGTTTTTTTTGAGCCTCAGCTTGCCTTTCTCCTGTTCTCGGATAATCGTTGCAAATACACCATTTACAGGATTTTCTTTTACCCAATTTGCAGGATTTTCTTCTGGGAAATCTTCAAAATAATCTGACCACTCACCCATATTACTAATTCTCTCTCATCATTGAATAAACTTGAACTCGCAAGCGTAGGGTGTGTAGAACGAAACCCCCCATTAAATTATCATTGACACCCTCTTATTAAATACTCAATCAATTTGGATAAATGAAAATTCTACCATTCACATTCTAACACATCAAATCCCAAAACATGAATTTTTTAACGTTAATTTTTTTTGAAGAAACTTGCTTTCTAAAAATACAAGTGATGACTGTTCCTTAAAAAATGTTAGCCGGTACTTTGAAAAAGTTTGCCAACTGTTTGGCATTATCTTCACTTAGATTACGTCTCCCGTCAAGAATTTCAGCTATATGAGGGGTAATATGAGATAAATCAGTTGATTTGATGTTCTTATTTTTCATTAACATAGACAGCATTTCATGAGCTTCTACTTTAGGAAGCTCTAAATATTTGCTTTCGTATTCTTCAATACGATCCGCAATCATATTACCAAAAATAAAATACATATCATGTTCACTGGTTGAGAAATCTAGCATTTCATCCATTTGTTCAGCACGTTCTAGTATTTCATCTTCAGATTGTATGGGTGTTTGTGTCAGTTTCATTAAGTCGTTAAAATCTGAAAAATAGTTTTTAATTGCTTCATCAAACGAGAGAAATAAACCAGAACATAAGAGTCTATTTTTGGAGTAGGTTTGTTTTTTAATTTCCATTATATTTTCCTAGAATTGACGCACTAAAAGTATAACTATTTGATTTTGTTGATTTTTAAAAGTCGTTAATTTTTAAGTGATTAATTTCTAATGTCATTTTTCAGTGCGTCAGTTTTCTTATTTAATATTTGATTGACACCATTTATCGTATTTTTGATGTGAACCGACAAATCGTATGAAAATTCGATTATTTATTGGATGTATTCTGGCTATTATTCTGCAATTTGTACCATGTATATCAAAAATATATAAATCAATAGCATCTCCAAAGGTTTTATCGGTTACATTTCGTGCTGGAACACGATCAACATTCCATCCACTTATTTCTTTCCATAGTGTTTTTATTTGTTTAAAAGATTCAAAATTGAGATTTTTTTGTCTAAAAGTTTCTATCCAGAGTTTTAATCCTGTTTTCCATTGCGGATAAAGTAGCATAGCATCTTTTATTTTTTTTTGGGTAATGATTCTCAAAATGATGTCTCCTTTGTAAATTCATTCACATTCTAACACATCAAATCCAAAAACATTAACTTTTTAACGTTAATTTTTCAAAATATTTTCGCTCACATATTATGCCCTTATGTTTACCGTTGTACTAAACCACCAACACCCGAACATCTACCGCCCTACTTGAAAGAAGCACCTCATATTTTTGCTTAGGTTTTCCATAAACATTAATATTTTGATGGGTGCTGATTGAGGTGTTTTTATCAATATAGTTGCTTTGCTGAAATAGGATTTTTTCAATAGCTTCTGAGGTAAGTTCTTGATAATGTTGCATTATTTTAGTTTTTAGAATCGTTTCAAGTCTTTTTATTTGCCCTAATCCTTCAATAACGGGTATCAGTAGAATCAGGTAATCTCTGGCGCGACTGATGGCGACGTTTAAAATATTTTGGTTGTTTAAGAAGATATTTGAACTGATTGTTGGGGGTGGGTTCAATAAATTCAATATTATGTCAAATTCGTCGCCTTGAAAGCGGTGTACGGTGCCAGTTATGATTGAATTGGGGGGGTGAGGGTTGATGGCAAGCATTTTTTCGACTAGGGTGGCTTGTGCCAGGTAGGGGCAGACTATGCCTATTTTCCATCCTTTCGGGGCTTGTTTGGAGAGAGAGAGTGCCATTTCAACTGTTAAAATCGCGGCGTAAATATGGTAGATGCCTCCGTTTTCTAAGCGCCGTGCGCGATATAGGTTTTCTTGATTGACAGGAAATTTAATGACGGTGATTTCTTTTAAATCAAAGTTTTCTAGCTTTAGTGGTTTTTTGTCGGTTATTGGGCGGTGGTGTTTTAAAATGCCGTCGTAACTGAATTGACTGAATAGGGTGCCTAAGGGCGGAATACTTCTATACTGTGTGGTTAGTTGGGTGATGGGATAGTGATGTGGGGATTGAAAACGGTTTATGCCGACTAGCGTATAAATATTTTCGGCTTTCCATTGTTCGGCGAGTACCAGTGGTTGAATTTGAAAGGGATCGCCTCCGATTATAAAACGACAATGGGTTTGTTGATATAAGACGTGAACTATTTGCGCTAACATAATCATTGAGGCTTCATCGAATATGATAATATCCCACTGATAATCTTTGAGCAAGCTTGATGAGAAGCCGTCATATAGGAATCGGGCTATCGTGGTGATAAGCACACACTTTTTGAGGCGCGTGAATTCAAAGGATTTCTCTTTTAATAGGGCAGCCCTTTCTATTTCAGTATTTCCTGTTACGCCGAAACGTATTAGCCAGTCTTGATAAAAAGTGCCTCTTTTTGAAATAGGGGAGTTAGGGGAGTTAGGGGTTTCTATCATTATTTTATTGATTAAGACATCTGCTACTTTATTTGTGGGTGTCAATACCAGTATTTTTAAATTTGTTGCGCCCTGTATTAAGGGTATTATTCTTTCTTTGGCTAAATAAGTTGTTTTTCCTGTGCCAGGGGGTCCTAGGATAAATTCAATTTGGGGGGGTAAGTTGGTTTGTAAATTATCGTTATCGGTGCAGGGCAGTTGCTGAAATTCTGTTTTTAGCTTTTCTAATACAAAGGCGGGATTTTTTATTTCAATAATGGCACTTTGTACTTGATTTAAGTTGATTTCTTGAATGTCGGTGGCAGATTTGAGGCGGGCGCGTAGGGTGAATTCTTTGACATTGACTATTTCTATTAATACGCTTTTTGTTTCATTGCCTAAATGGAGTTGTAAGGATAAATCGGCGATATCTTCTATGGAGGGCGGAATATAGCGGGTGGGTTTTTTGAGTATGATGATTTTATCTGAGGTAGGATGTTTTTCGATTTGGCTGAATTTGATATTGATGCCGTTTTTTTGGTTTTCGCTATTGAGACAGTATTCTAATGCTAATAGGGTGTTAAACCATTGAAAACTATACTTTTTTATGTCATTTAGACGGGTTCGTAATGCTTCGATTTTGGTGAGTTCATCAAATTTTTGTTTGAATTGCTGCTCTAATTGTATTTGTTTAGATGTGTTACCCTCTTTTTGTTCGTGACTGATATTCGACGCTGGCGCGTGGGAACGAGAAGATTCGTTTTTATGAGGAGAATGTTGGTTATTCTTTTGAAAGGGGGGCGATTTGGAGCGAGAATTTTTTTGAGCCAAGAAATGCTTAAATTTTTTTAACACTTCTGCCGGTTCTTTTCCGATAGCACCTGCTAATTGAAAAAGTTCATTTCCATAAGCTAAACGTTCTTTTTGTATTTTGGTAAAACCTGTGAGTCTTTCCGGTTGAATCCCTAATTTTTCGATTAAAATTTTTGCGGCATAATTTTCTGTTTCATAATTTGCGGTGAGTTCTGGTGCGATGATATCTGCCGGTTTGAGACAGGTATTATGATTATAAAGCCAAACGGTTTGTTGGAGTGTTGTCAAGAATTTTGCGTCGAAGTAGTAATATCTGTCGCGCCGGTAGAACCAGTGATATTGCCCTTTAAAAATTTCTTGCCCTAAGTTGTCTTCAATCAGTTTGAGTAGAAATTGCCATAATATTTGGGAGCGTTCTAAATTCATTTTGGTGAAAAATGTGTTTAAGCCTTCAATGTCATAATCGTAGGTGTATTGAGATGAATGATAGTAGTCATAGGTATATTTTCCTTGATGAATGGCTTCCCTTTGTTGCACTGATAGTGTGGCTTTAATTTTGATTCGCTTGGGTTTATCTTCAATTCCTAGTTCTTTGAAAAAGTTATATAATGGTATTTTTCCATAGTTGTTTTCTATTTCAGCATAAAATGCGTGATCTAAAAAATAGATATTGGGGGTGTGACTAAAATAGTTTTTTAAATTGTCGGTTGGGAAATAAATCAAGCCTGGTAATAGATGCACCGTTGAATGATCAGCTAGGGCGCGACAAAAGGGGATATTTTTGAGTTGATTGAGATAATCGCTTTTTTGATGCCAAGGGCAGTTTAAAAAATAGCTGAACATTTTGTTGAAGTCTTTTAATATTATTGACGGTGCAATGTCGTCTTTTTTTTTGTAGCGGGGCAAAATGTAATATTTAATTTCTTCAAACGCTTTTGGCTGATCTAATCCTAATGCTAATAAAAACTGCAAAGATTTTTCATTTTGAATAAAACAGTTTTTAACGGTGGGATATTCCGATTCATTTTCCGTTGGTAAATAGACTTGTATTTTGCCGATACGATTGTAGGCGCAAACGATTTCATTATTGGTTAAACGAAGCAAGGGTTTTGTTTTGAGAGTGTTATGTTTATATTTCCAGAGATAACGCGCTTTTTCTAATAAATAGGTATAAAACTGCATGAGCCATTCGTCACTTTGCGCTTGAATAAATGTTTTAGTTATGCGACGCACTAATTTATCCGATGTGATTTCTTGATTAACTAAATGGTGTTTCACATAATCCCATAGTAATCGTTGATGAAGCGTCATTTGGGGAAATACCCATTGCGCGGCTTCATTTTTGACTAAAATACTGAGTTGTTTTGAGTCTAATAAATTCATTAATCGGGGATTTTCGGCTAAATAGGCTTTTGGTTGTGTCGTGTAGTCGCCCGCCTGGGTTGGCAATAATGCTTGAGCTGATTGTAATTGGTTTAAGACGGCTTCGTAAATCGGGCGAAATAAGTGCGATTTGGAAAAATGGGTTTCATTTATCGGTAATACATTGAAAAAATCTTCTGTGAGTAAACCGAGTTCTTTGATAGTGCTTAAACTTTCAGCTGTTTTTTGTGCGAGTGCTTTGATAAGGTGTTGATTCCATTCTTCATTTTCTTTTATGCCTTCCCGGCTATCGGTTAATAAAAAGGGGGCTTGAATGATAAAGTTAAGGTAAGTGGTTTCTTTAGTGGGAAAAAAGCAGTAGGCGGGAAAGGTTTGCTGATATGAGATTGAAAGGTTTTTTTTTGATAGGTGCGTGAGGTAGGCGATGCTGAAAAGATGGTTTTTTGTTTTGCCTGTGAAAACGAGGAAATATTGTGTATGAGATTGGTTATTTTTTTGATTTATTGTTTGAAATAGATTGAGTTGATGGGAGAGATTGGGTTTATTATAGAAATCCAGTTTTTCATTCTTAGTATATTTCCCTTGACTCCCATCGCTCGCTTTCCAATTAATTTCTATCAAATACCTTAAAAATAGTATGGGATTAGTCAGATTTTTTAATTTGTTTAAAATGGTTTGAAAGGCTAAGGTGGGAAATTGAAGGGGGTTATTAAAAGGAAAATAAAATAAAGTTTCATCTGGTTGCCTATCCGGATGATCTGTGGAAAGCAAAATAGGCACAATAAATCGTTCAATCCTAAAACAAAAGGGCGGATCATAAATTTCTGGGGTGCTGGAATATTGAAAAACTGCCTTAAAACCGACTCCAAATTTACCAATTTGCGCCTCATATTTATTAGAATTACCGATAGAAGTGATTGCATTGATATGCCCTAATTGCTGATTTTGAGTATCTATTTCTTCATTACCTGGTTCTGTGATTGAAAAATGAATGGTGCCATTATGTGCAAAAATCAATCCGGTTTGATTAAGCACAAATCGAGTTTGAGTCGCCCTGACATCATCTGCATTTTGCAATAGTTCATAAATAAAATGGGCAGAATCAGAATATTTTTCAATCACGCGCAATTTAAGCCCTCGCATAGAGCGTTTTTCAAGAACATCGGCATTTTGTTGGCGATCTTTTGAGAGTTGTTTGAAAAGGTTGGTGGGCATTTTTAGTTTTTTTATAGACTATGGAATGGTTAGATTGATGTTGAACATAATGTAGTTCATATCTTATCAAAATATAGGGCAGGGTGGGTAGGAATTTCGAAAAACCTATTTTCAAATGAATGATGGGTTGCAGCGAGAGTTAATACCTACCCTACCTGACTGATTTGTTTTTGGCGTTAAATAAAATCCGAAAATTTGATGACTTGTAGTATAATTAATTGATTTCTATATAACTTGATGTTCAAGTTTTTTTTGCTCACAAGGGTTTTATTACCTTTTAGAAATACTTATCAAAAATAGTATTTATTGAAGTTTTTTGACTTTAAAGGAATTGATATAAAAAGACTAAGAGAATCTATTCAACAACTTAAAGCGGGAGAAGTTGAAGCTGTTAAATTAGATGAGCTGGATGCAAAATTGGATGAATTCATAGAAGAGGTAGGGTGAACACTTATGTTCGCCCCTACAAAACCAAACGTATTCATGGGATTTCGGTGCTAACCTTTGTTATCGCCCTGGCTTAACTATTTGAGGTTTTTCTGTTGTTTCACAATCCAGTCAGTATGAAAAAACTCTCCTCTTGGTTTATCTACCCGTTCATAAGTATGCGCCCCAAAATAATCTCGTTGTGCTTGCAGCAAATTGGCTGGTAATCTTTGACTCCGATAGCCATCATAAAAAGTGAGGGCAGATGATAAAGCCGGAATGGGCATCCCCAAATCAATACCCATTTTGACTGTTTTACGCCATCCAGCTTCTGCCTTTTTAATTTCAGTGGCAAAAAAATCATCTAATAGCAAATTTTCAAGTTGAGGATTTTTATCAAAAGCTTGCTTGATATTCCCTAAAAATTGACTACGAATAATACAACCGCCCCGCCACATTAAAGCAATATCACCATAACGCAATTTCCAACCAGATACTTTAGCCATCTCACGCATTAACATATAGCCCTGCGCGTAGGAAATAATTTTAGAGGCATAAAGGGCATCCGCAATCGCTGCAATCGCTGCAGCATCCTCAAAAAAGGAAGTGTTACTACCCCCAAACAATTGAGCAGCTTTAATTCGTTCCTCTTTGCGAGCCGATAAACAACGAGCAAATACTGCTTCACTAATGAGTGTCAGGGGAACACCTAAATTAAGGGCATCAATAGCTGTCCATTTACCGGTTCCTTTTTGTCCGGCGGTATCTAAAATTTTATCTAACAGAGGCGCACCGTCTTTATCTTTGGCACCTAAAATATGGCTGGTAATTTCAATCAGATAGGAATTGAGAACGCCTTGATTCCAGTCAGCAAAAATAGGCTGTAATTGTTCAACACTTATCTTTAAACCAATATGCAAAAGATGATAAGCTTCAGAAATTAATTGCATATCACCATATTCAATGCCATTATGGACCATTTTAACATAATGCCCCGCGCCACTCTCACCAACCCATTGACAGCAAGGTACCCCATCTACCTTAGCGGCGATAGCTTGTAAAATGGGTTTAGCGACTAGCCAGGCTTTATAACTTCCCCCTGGCATAACAGAAGGACCATAACGCGCTCCCTCTTCACCACCAGAGATACCCACTCCCAAAAATCGGATACCTATTTTAAGTAAATCTTCAACACGGCGATGAGTATCCTGATAATTAGAATTGCCCCCATCAATGATAATATCGCCCTGCCCTAAATGAGGAGCAAGTTGTTCAACTAATTGATCAACACCCTGCCCTGCTTTAACCATGAGCATAATGACACGAGGTTTTTTAAGCATGGCAACTAATTTTTCGATAGAATAAGCACCAATGATTGTCGTATCATGAGCCGAGCTTTTAAGAAAATCATCCATTTTTGAAGCTGTTCGATTATAAACAGCCACTTTAAAACCCTGATCGTTCATATTAAGAACTAAGTTTTGCCCCATCACTGCCAAACCGATGAGCCCAATATCTGCTTTGTTCATGTTTTTTATTTTTTAAGTAAGATTAGTAAGATAGGATTTTAAAGTTATCAGACTTTAGAACAAAAAATTTCTCTGAAAGGCTATAGCAGGAACAGGTTTGCAACCTGCTCCTCACATTTTCATTACCTTAAATAAGCAAAACGTTTAATTCGCATTTTCAGCCATATCACATTCATAAGGTGTTCCTTCGTCTTCAGGCAATTCCATAATTTCTCCCTCCGGTATGGGCAAGCTATTTATAGCAACCACTTCGGTCCATGTACCTTGTAATAATTTAGCAAGATGTTGGTAAATGAGCAAACTCGTATTTTCTGTAAGCCGTTCACAAAAAGTCGGTAGCCATTCACCAAGATGATCAAAGCTAAATGAACTAAGTGCATGGTGGGTGGTACGCAGTGCTTCTTCATCTTGTGTTTGGGCTAACATCACTAATAACAGGGCGACAAATTCAAGTTCACCGGTTAAGTGATCAGCTTTTTCGGTCGCTTTTTCAGAAAGTTTAAAACCAAACGCATTGTAAAAACCGGCAATATCAGCTAAAATCACGCCCTTATCGCGCCGAATAATACCCGTTTCATTAATAGAGCAAGCGACGTTGGTTTCAAATAAACGATTATATTCTCCAGCCCAAGTATCCAAGTCGATTATTTGGGCTTGATCGCGAATTTGTTGAAATAGTTCTTCAAGACTGCTCTGTTCAGAAATTCCTGATTTTTGTAATAATTCTTTAATATCTGGAACCTCTATTTCTAGCATATTCAGCATTTCTGCTGAAGGCGGCGCAAACATTTGGGCTATGAAAAGCAATAAATCTGCTTGTGCCAGTAATGTGATGTTGTCTGTTTTTGTCCATTCAGTGGGTTTTTCATTTTTGAACCATTTGATTGGTTGCGGAGATATATCGCTTGTGGAAATTTTAGTCATAGTGTCATTTTGAAAATAAGAAATTGGCAGGGTTAAATTGCGTTTTTCAGGGGTTGTAAGTTAAAGAAATAGACCAAATCAGCAACGGTATTGACATTCCCGTAATATGGGTTTTTCTCTAAATCATTAAGTAATCGTCCTGTTCTTTGAGCTATTTCATCAACTAAGTCTAAATCAAAATCTTCATCATCTATTAACAGTTCATCATAGATATTATCTTTTGCTCGTATTGGAAAATTTGGATGGACCCCTTGCATATAGTTTTGGAGTTGCTCATATACGGCTCTTATAACCCAAGTATCTATTTTGCGACAATCAAAGCTTCTGGCAAATGAACAAATTGAATCATTTTTTCTGTTTTTTACCATATCAGATAGTTTTTTCTGTTGCTTTTTACCAATAGCACTATCTGTCATATAGAAGTTAGAAATGATAATAGGAATCAAGAGAAGCAACCAAGGGACTTCCCAAATAGCAAAAAGAAGCCCGCCAAGTGGTAATAGCAATAATAGCAAAAAGAACCAATCAACAAGCTCTATAGGTTCACCAGATACAGGTTGATATTTCTTCATTAATCTTGATGGTTTTCGCATATTCTTTTTCTGAAGTGAAAAAAAAACCAAGTTTCTGGAAGAAACTTGGTTTCTCTGAACAAACCTGTCAGATATAAAACTCATTAGGGCATCTGATAATTAGCCCAGTTGGACCAATGCTTACGCGCACCTCGATTACCATCTTTGCCCTGCCAAACCGCAAAGGCAATTTGTCCTTTTGCACCCGCCTTAAACTGATAATCATTGGGATCATCAGTGCTGAGTGGACGAGAGAATACGACAGTCCATTTGCCGTCTTTCCAAACGCCCTTAGCAGTGGTAGCAGACTCCGGTTGAGGTGTGATAGTCCCCCATCCTTTGGCTACCAGTTCTTGTGCAGGTTGGCTACGAGTGAATACTGCCCCCGGGTTCCCAGCTTGTTTCGCAATAAACCATTGATGGGAAATCGGATTTTTAAAAGATTCCGGCACGGTGTGTGGAGTATCTCCTTCAGCAAACCAATATTTACTAGAGAATGCATTAGGATGGACATCTCGTACACCCTGAAAGCCCTCGTCTATGTCCTTCTGCCAAAGCCCCTTCCAATAAATGATTTGCACTTTACCACTGGTTTCCCGTGTAACACCACCCATCATGGAAAGTGCATTCTCAGCCAGGGGAAATTCAATGGCGACTGCATCCGGAAAACGCCCAACATCGACATTCATATCGGGTTCTGCATCTTGCCATGACACACGCCATGCAATTGATTGACCATCGGTAAATGCTTGAGCCGTGACTTCACTAATGGATGCTTCAGCAAAACCTAAACTTGGCTTAGTCATCATTTGTGGCATCACCATCACTTTTTCAGCCGGCGTTTGCTGCCATTCGGCTGCCATAGGATCAGTCGGTAGAGCACCTTCTACTTTAGTCACCGTAATATCAGCGACTGCTGCACCCGATGAAAAAGTCAAGAGGAAAGCAAGACTTGCTTGGCACGATTTGCCTTGATTCATTTTCATTACTTTTTTCTCCATGCTAATTTCCAGACTTATGATTCAGATTATAATAAGAGGGCAACCATAAAGGATTGCCCCTACAAACCATTCGGTAGGGCAACCCCTTGTGGTCGTCCCTGCCCCCTAAACATTAGGTAGTATTATGCCGATACACCTTATGTTTGGCATCATAATGTTCACGCACATAAGTCGGTTCGGTGAAGGGTACACGAGCAACTTCAGTGCCTTCAGCATCCCAACCAATTACTTCGTCACCTTCCACTTTGAACTTGTCAATGATCCGAATGTTGGCACCAAATAACATCATCGCACCTAACATTTGTTTGTCATCTTTCACCTTTTGGTACATTGCCTTCGCTTGAAGAACGCTAGGACCAAACATTTGCTCTAGAAAAACGTCAGGCACATGGACTGGCGGAATGTAATAAACATTAGGGCTAGTACCAAATTGCGGATAAAGGGGAAGAGCAACTTTTTTAATTCTGACCAGGTAATCCAATGGATTATCAGCACGCGGCTCATTTTGCGTGGACAAAAAGCCATGCAGGCGTATCTTACCAATGCAAGATTCTACACATAATGCCACTTCACCTTGTTCAACTCGTGGATAGCAACCGATACATTTTTCGCTGGTACGGCTGATAAGATTGTAGAAAGCCTTTTTATAAGGGCAAGCTTTCACACATTCTTGGTAGCCACGACACCGTTCTTGGTCAATCAGGACAATACCATCTTCTTCCCGTTTATAAACGGCTTGCCGTGGACACGCTGCCACACAAGCTGGCAAAGTACAATGGTTACAAATACGGGCAAGGTAAAACATCCACATCGGATGAAGACCATTAAAATGTTCACCTTGACCAACAGCTTGAGACAATTCATCTTCACCCAGGTTGGGTGCTGAATAGTCCATCGTATCCGGCATATGTCCCAAGGGGGGATCTAATGGGGAGCGACCTTCAAAAATGGTCTTACTTTCTAATTTATCACCCTTCCATTTAGCCGGTTCCGCCTTTTCCATCAGCTTCAAATCCCAACCGATGGGATAGCCACCATAAGGTTTCGTTTCGACGTTGTTCCAGAAGACATATTCTTCTCCCTTACCACTCGTCCAAGCATTTTTGCAAGCTACGCTACAGGTTTGACAATCAATACACTTATTAATGTCAAAAACATAAGCAACTTGCCTTTGAGGTAGAGGGGCATCATAAGGATAAGTTATATCCCGTCCCAGTTGCCAATTGTTGCGTTTAGGCATGTTTAAAATCTCCAATGTTTTGGTGGGCAATGGAATCAATACTATTAAGGGCAAACACACAGGTCTGCCCCTACAGAACCCAACGTATTCAGAGGTTGTAGGGGCGAACCGAAAGTGTTCGCCCAAGCTTAACTCCATCAAATAGCCCACCCGACATGAAACTGATTATGTTCGTGCGATGAATTGACCCGCAATGAATTTCTTCAGCGTCTCGTTTTCATAAGTCGGACGTAAACCCATTTGGACCGGTAACCATAATCCTTTGCCACCAATACCACCATCTTCTGCTTTGGTGATTTTGACGAATGATTCACGCGGTGCCCCAGTTGGACAATGGACATCCTGCACAAAGCCTTTGGTTATCTTTTGCCCCAAAAGCCCTTTTGTGACGAGGGTGTCTGTCATCATAGTGGGTTTCAGCCAACTACGAGTCGCACTTTGGTGACTGCCACCACGATAGAGGGATTGGTATTGGCTATCAGATGCTCTCGCTAAACCATCCGGATTCTCTTTTTGACCACGCACGGAGCTAAAGGTTGCTCCAGTCATGTTATGCCACATGCGCGTCACGCCGCGTGGTGTCCCCTGATAATAGCGTGCCCGTACTAATAAGCGAGCGACTTCATATTCTTCAGGTCTCTTTTGCCAACCTTTGAAAGGACGATCATGGGGATCGGCATCAATATACACATAATCACCATCTTCAATGCCCAACGCTTTGGCATCAAACGGATTTATATCGACATAACCCTCGGTTACAAATGGTATACGCTTATCGCGGCGCAACATATCACCGAAGGGACCAAACCAGATTGCAACAACATCAACATCAGACCCAGTTGTATGAGCACCATGACGATATTTCGGTGTATGGAAAATAAACTGGTAACCGTCTTTGCGTAATGGATGCTGACTGTTGAGAACTTCAGCCACTGATATTACGACATGACGTGCTTGTCGGGTATCTCCTGAAACATCAGAAGATTTAACGCCATAGTCTTCTGGACGTTTTGGTCGCAAGAGCGGATGATCGGCTTTTGCCACAATCACATTGGGTTCATAGAAGGTGGAATCAATGGGTTCCCGATGCACCACCACATTTTCACCACTGTCTTGAAATTCTGGCTCTTCACGATAAAATTCTAAACGCCCACTCTTGGTGTACCAAGGCTTATCCTCATTACCTTGTTCCCAAGCACCGACTTTTGGATAGGTGCGGGTTTGGATAATGGCTGGGATACCGACTTCTGCTTTTTTCTCCAAATCCTCAATTTTATAACCACGCAGAACATTAGAATGATCTAAAATCCGTTGGATGTAGGGACGCACACCGCCGTGTTCGATGAAGTGCCAATATTTTTCATGACGCGGATCATCAGTGAGTTTACCGATGGCTTTACCAATACCCGCTGCCACTTCCATATCGGAACGAGTATCATGGATACGGGGTATTTTCGAGGTTGGGAACGTGTATAAAAATGGATTGGTGGCACTGTTGGTCATGTCAGGATATTTGAACTCAGCCCAACTATCAACCGCAAACACGACATCTGCATATTCACAGCTCAGTGTCCACCACCATTCATTTTGGGCGATAAATTCAACCCTTTTGAAGGTGTTAAACACAAAGTCATAATGGCCCTTCACATTACCAATGAGCGAATTGGAATTACTAACATGAAACGCTTTAGTCGGCGCAGGAATGTGAGATTTGCCGGTGAGAACGGTATCGCCCATGCGGAGAATAGTATCTCCATGGTTGAAATAATGGACACTTTCACCTTTCCAATATTTCTTGACATTAGCAGGCTTATTGGGATCCAATTCAATATCAAAGGGATTTTCACCCAAAAATTGAGGCAAGCCATTAGAGAAACTGGCCCGATAGTTACCCGCATAACTGCCCACATTACCGCCAAACTTACCAATATTACTGGTTAAAGCAGCCACGAGGAAAATATTACGGTCTTTCAGGTCATTATTGAAAAACTGGTTTGGACCCATGCCCACCGAAAATAATGTCTTTTCCTTGTTAGCGGCAATTTGTCGCGCTAAACCAATAATTGCTTCAGCAGGGGCCCAAGTCAATTTGGCGACATTTTCAGGCGTATAACTGCCATCCAGCATTTCTTTGGTGACATCAAAGACAGTGCGACAATTCACGGTTTCGCCGGAAACCAGTTTCACATCGAACTTGCCCTCTAACTGCGGATTCCCAGAGAAATATTTGCCAACCTGGTCGTGATTCATTGCAACCGGCTGATTTCCTTTTTCATCCCAGAAAACGAAATCGCCCCATTCTTCATGCTGTTTCTCAGTGAGCACAGGACCTGGTTGTTCATGAATCGCAGGACCTTTTTCACCCGCTTTCAACACAACAGTATTGTTCTTCAGTTCTGCTAGTTTATAATCCGGGAACACGTCGCCAGCACGCAGCATTTCGCCTGTGTCCATGCGTACTAGGAGTGGCAAATCGGTATTCGCCTTGACATAAGCATCATCAAACAACTTTTCACTGATTAAAACCTGGGCTATACCTAATGCCAAAGCCGGTGTCGTCCCTGGACGCACAATAATCACTTCATCGGCTTTATTACAAGTGGCACTGTATTCCGCTGCGATAGCGACAATCTTAGTGCCTTTCATTCTTGCTTCAGAGAGCCAATGTACATCAGGCATTTTAGTCGTTGCCCAATTCATGCCCCAAACAATCAGCATGTTAGCATGTTCAACATTACAAAGGTCAAAATCAACAGTTTGTTGACCCGTAACCATGGGGTGTCCAGGTGGCAAATCAGTATGCCAACTGTAATTATCGAAACCCCGTCCACCTAATGATTTTTCAGGACCGGTCCCCCGTATTTTGTCATCTAACAAAGCCATACCATTGGCTTCGCGATATTGAACAAATATACGAGTCATACCTAATGGTGGCATACCACCACGGAATTTCAAGACTTGAGTACCGGCACCTTGGGTTTTTTCCACCATTAAGGGATCATAACCCTGCGCCAGCAATCTTTCCTGACCTTTTTTGTTGGAATAGGTTTCCGCAATGTTCTTTAGGGCTTTGGCTGACAATTCAAACGCTTCATCCCAAGTAGCCGCTACAAACGGATCTTTTCCCCGTTGCAGATATTTTATATCCACAGCGGCGGTATTAGGATCACGCGGAAAACCTGCTTCCACCCAATCCTTAAAACCTTTGCGAATCATGGGGCGCTTACACCGTCTATCCCCATAAAAACGCCGTGCCAAACCTAAACCTTTATTACAGCAGCGCGGATCCCAACGTTGGCTGGCACCATTGCCATTTAAATCTGTCGCCTTTTGATAGCCATAACTGGGGGCAATACGAGTCACTACGCCATTCTTCACATATCCCCGCAATAAACAATTATGCGTATCGTTGGGGGCACAAAGGAAAACAAATGAAGAGTCGTAGTGATACAAATCACGATAAGTTTTTTCCCAATCGCGGTTAGGATAGTTAGCCAGAGGGTTATCTATAGATTCCGGCATTAACAGATTAGTCGCGCCTATTGCCGACTGAGAAATCAAAGCCGTACCGGCACCTGTTGCCGCCATCTGAAATAGAAAGCGACGACGAGAAACATTGGTGGCTTGATTTTTATCCACTTTTTCTGACATTATGCAATCTCCCGAATCTCATGGTTTTATTGAAATCGGTTTGAATATGCGAATAAGGACTTCCCAAAATCATTTTTGGAACTTCCCAATAGCTTTATTACTACGCCAATATACTTAGCCAGAAAAGTTTTGTGCAGCAAAAACTCCGATTTTTTAGAAAAATTGGATTTTTGAGTCGCAATATTTATCTGGATAACTATAATGATTGGAACAAATATTTTCTAAATCATTAACCCATTATTCTTTAATTTTATATAATAAAATACTGAAATGACTTAGCGCAAAATTCCAATTTAGAATTATAAGATAAACCTTTTTAAATCACATTGATTTATATCAAAATAATCAATCTTTTTAAAATCAAAATAAACCCAGTTTTTTTAAACTTTGGTTTCTAAAGGGAAATGCTATAAAACCTAACTTCTTGCTTTGAGAGTTTTTAACGGCATGAAAACTTTTCACTATTTTCAGTCATTTTTATCCCCATCTCCGGCGATGCCAGAAGCATTGTACTTATTTGCTCAATGGGTTATGATAGGTTACCATGCTGTAAAAAGTCCAAAGCTGAAGCTTTTTTAGTGTTTCCGGATGAACACTAGATTTAACCCCAGTTGTAAACTCAGGCATAAACTTGCCTGGTCTTTAATATACTGCTTGCCATTGAGTTTTGTTAAAATATTGTTTTAATTCACGACGTTTTTTAAAAAACGGGGGCTCTGAATTTTACAAATTTCAAGTGCGTTCAGTATATTAGCCATGTTTTTATTTAAAAAAAATGATTTAAGTTGCAAATATGTGGAAAAAACACATTTTCAAAATATTATTATTCTTTTGTATTGTCAGTTTCTTAATAGTTGTGGGGTTGATTTTTCACTATGTGCATGAAAAAAATCAAAGGGTGCGAGTGGCTAAAAGCCATGCCCAACAAGAAACGATACAGGCAGCACTGCAAATAGAGCAAGCACTTAATGCGCTTTCATCTATTGCTCATACTATTGCGGATGATATCAGTACCGGAAAATTAAAAAGGGAACACATTTTAACCAGGTTGAAAAAGACATTAGAAATCACACCCAATATGTTTGGGATTGGTGTCGCCTTTGTTCCTTATGTCAATAATCCGCAAGTACGACAACTGTCACCTTATTATGTGAATAGAAAAGCTTGGCAACATTCACCCAAATTGTTGCAAGTTTTTACGATCCCGATTACTTATTTTGACACGGTCAAACAAAGCGAAATGATCACGGGCGTTGTTTTTGTAGATTATTTATTAAGTGATATAAAAACACTCATGGCTAGCCTGAAACTAGGGCGATCCGGTTATGGATTTATTCTATCTGAAAAAGGGGTATTTATTGCTCACCCAATTGAAGATCATGTCAAAAATTATCAAACTATATTTAATTTAGCAGAATTGTACCACGACAACGCGCTATCGCGTTTAGCAGAAAAAGCGATTAATGGTAAAAGTGGTGTGATTGATCATATCGATCAAGTGACAGGACAGGCGGCTTGGATTTTTTACGAATTTATCCCTTCTACTCATTGGTCAATAGGTGTTGTTTCATTTAAAGATGTTTTAGAAACGACCTATTTACAACGACGACTGATTTGGATAAGTATCGCTACGGTTGTTTTCCTAATATTATTAGCAATTATCTTGTTTCGAGCAGATAAAGGTGATAGAACCAGTCTTTGGACGGTCGTCTATTCTTCCACGATAATACTGATAGGGGGGATAGGCTATTTATGGTACATCACCCAAACGGGACCTATCAAAAAGGAGCTTGGAAGCACTATGATTGTAGATAAAGTTGGACTACAACAGTTTTTAACGACTTCTACTCAGCAAAGTTCACCTGAAAAAGAGTCGTATTATGTGCCTACGGGTGTTTTTATTAAATCTATAGAATTTGTGGAAAACAATAATGTCTTTTTATCGGGTTATATTTGGCAAAAATATGATTCAAATATTCATAGGGATTTATCCCAAGGTTTTATTTTACCAGAAGCTCAATCGACTCAAATAATTCAAAGTTATCATATCAAGGAAAATCAGACAGAAGTAATTGGGTGGCATTTTCAAACGACGATACCTCATCAATTTGCTTATACTAAATACCCTTTTGAAAGAAGGAAACTGAATTTACGGATAGCACATCAAGATTTTAATAAAAATGTGACTCTAATTCCTGATTTAGAAGCGTATGGGGTTACCAATCCGACAGCACGTCCAGGGATAAAACGTCAAGTTGTTTTGCCTGGTTGGTTAGTATTAAGAAGTTTTTATAATTATCAAAGCCATTATGAAGATACCAATTTAGGTTTGGAAAATTATATTGGACACCAAAATTTTTCCCATCTTCAATTTAGTATTTTAATCCAAAGAGAGTTTATAGCTCCCTTTATTAGTAATGTGTTACCACTTTTTATCGCCGCTAGCTTATTGTTCGCGCTTCAAATGTGGCTTGGGAGAACGACAACCTTTATACGCACAATGAATGCCTTATTTTTTGGGGTACTACTGGCTCATATTAGACTGAGGGGAACAATAACAACACCGGAAATTGTATATCTGGAACTCTTTTACTTAGTCGTCTATTGCAATATTTTAATCACGACGCTTAGTTTTTTTCTATATACTTATGAAGTTAAAATTAGTTATTATCGTTATGGCCTGATACCAAAATTGGCTTTTTGGCCTATAATATTTGTAAGTATGTTTATTCTAACAGTTGTTGTATTTTATGTTTGAAGAATTGAAAAGGGGATTGTAATGAAAAATGGCTATTTATTAGCATTGGTTGTTGCCTTAAACTTATCCACAGTGAGTGTTATAGCTGAGACAGAATCTGTGAAAGAAAAACAAGGGACCGTTGATGATGAAACCGTCTCTTTGGAAAAAATGCCAGATACGGTTGATAAGACTGTACATGGAAAAGAACGGACCGAGTACGTTGTGCTGCCCTTCGTTAGGGTTGTCCCCACCGAAAGTCAGGTGCTTACCAATTTTGTTAAAATAACGCCTGACATTGAATCTGTAACAGTTATGCATAATGGCAAAAAAGTAGTCATTATGCGTAATCAAGATCAAAATAATAGGGTGAACTCTGAATTTACCAAAACTTCACGTCCGTGTCCGCCTTTTTGTATTTATCCAATGACTTTAGCACCGGGTGTTGAAACGATTGGTGAATTGGAAGTGCTTGATTACTTGAAAAAAATTCATGAGGGTGATCAATCTATTTTGGTAATTGATTCACGCGCAGTGGACCAGGTGATCAAAGGCTCAATTCCTGGTGCTATCAATATTCCTTGGGATGTTTTCACTGATAATGAGTCTAGCGTGTCCATTGTAACAGAAATCTTGACAGAAAGTGTCAATAATTGTCATTCGCCCATTATTGAAAAAATATTGATAGAACAACTGGGTGTCAGACATAATAATGAAGATAAGGATTTTATTCAGGCTAAAACCTTAATTTTATTTTGCAATGGTCCCTGGTGTAAAAAATCTCCTGGTAATATTATGAGATTACTGGAACTTGGCTACCCACCAGAAAAGCTCAAATGGTATCGTGCTGGTATGCAAGGATGGGAGTTATTTGGTTTAACGACGGTTACAGATATTCCAATGCCATGGCTTGGGCTATAGCCATCTGAACTCAATTTTTTGTTTTTTGTTTTTTTTATAGCATGGGCATTTTCAAAAACGGCTTCTATGGCGAACATAAGTGTTCGCCCTGAGGGTCTAGAGAACCAGGGCAGACACACAGGAAACTAATTACCCCCCATTAATTTGCGTAGTTCACTGACTTTCAAAATCTGTATAGGTTTATGAGTGCTATTGCGATAATAAATATTAAGGCTATCAATATCAGGATCATTTGCCATCAAATTGGCAAAGCGTTCAGATAACAGTTGGGCTTCCTTGATGTTTTGTACAAGGCTTAAAGGTAAATCAATATCTACCGTCAGTTTACCGCCTAAATAATGCAAAGTAATTTGTTCAATCATACCGGCTGTTTCTAAAGATTGCCAATTTTGCTGCAAACGCGCTGTGATTTTATCGCGATTGGGTAAATTTGAAGTCGTTCGTGTGAACTCGTCATTTTCAACATCAATATGTACTAAAACTTCAGTGATTTCTGGCATGTTAGTCATCAGCTCTGTACGCACCGCGTCACTGATTTTATGCCCTTCTGATACGCTGATATGGGGATCAACCAAAATATGTAGATCCACTAAAACATAAATTCCCATTTTGCGAGTGCGTAGCTGATGCAAACCAATTACCCCGTTCACAGATAAAGAAATGTCTTTAATTTCAATAAGTTGCTCTTTTTCTAATCCGGTATCTATCAATTCATAAATGCCAGGCAAACTTAACGTAAACCCAATATAGCCAATCATAAAACTGATCCCAATCGTGGCAACGGCATCCAACCACAGGAAACCCAGCATACTTCCCCCCACGCCAATAAACACTATCATCGAAGAAATCGCATCACTACGATGATGCCACGCATTTGCTTGTAACATCGGTGAGCGCACCCGTTTAGCGACATACATCGTGTATTGATATATCGCTTCTTTGATGGCAATGGACAAAATGGCAGCAGCCAGGCTGATGCTGGTAGGCTGTAATAATAACGTCGGCTCAAATAAACGCCTTTGAACATCTATTAATAAAGCCGCTGCCATCAATAAAAGTAAAGCGCCGCCGGCTATAGTCACTAGCGTTTCGATGCGCCCATGCCCATAAGGATGCTTGAGGTCAGGGGGCTGCGTACTGTATTTAGCACCTATTAACGTCATAAGCCCAACGAGTAAATCAGACAAAGAATGCAAACCATCGGCAATCAAGGCTTGCGAGTGCCCTACAAAACCAAATATTATTTTAACAAGAGTCAAAAAGATATTGATCGTTATAGCTAACCAAGTGACATTGCGTATGGCAATATAACGTTCTTCTTGTGATATTTTAGATGATGATTTTAACATTGGGTTTAAAATAAATATATAGATTAGACTGGATCCTGTTTAATTGTAGAGTGGGTAGGAAACCCACCACTACTGAAAAATGGGTATCACTTTTGGATCAGAAAACGCTTTGAGGCTTTTTTTACCTAAAGCGTATCCATAGATGACTTCATAAGTCGCCGGTAAAGAACCGTCTTCTGGTGAACGATATTGCTCATAAGCTGCTAACATTTGGTTAAATTTGTTTTTTCCCATTAAGCCCTGTGGTTGTCCGGCGGTAATATTATGAGCACCAATATTTTTTAAATCTTTCATTAATTGTTTAACATCATGGTAGCCCAATTCAATTCTATCAATATCCATTACCGGATCACACAATCCCGCTTCTAGTAGGGCATCACCATAGTCGTGCATATCAATAAAACGATTGACATGGGAGGCTTTATCAACTTTTGCCCAACTGTCGCGTAATTCTTTTAGCGTATCCGGTCCCAGGGTGGAAAAAAACAAGGCACCGTCTGATTTTAAGACGCGGGCAAATTCTGCAAAAACGGTGTGAATATCATTACACCATTGCAATATCAGATTAGATACTAGTAAATCAATACTATTATCAGCTATCGGTAATTTGGCAGCATCACTGCATAAGAAAAAGGGTTTAGAATCTTCCAGAAAAGTTTTTTTGCGTGCCTCCTGTAACATATTTATTGAAATATCAAGAGCATATATACGTGCGCTTTTATGACGCTGACTTAAAGCATAAGTCAATCCACCGACTCCCGCACCGACATCTAAAATATGCCCTGGTGCTATTTTTAACCATTCTAAACGTTCAAGCAGGTTTTCTGCGATGTTTTTTTGTAGCTTAGCGGATTGCTCATAAGTCAGCGCAGCGCGATCAAATGATTTCGCCACTTTTCGTTTATCTAAGTAGTCAGGGGGTTTTAATTTCATTTAAAAAACCTTCTAAAATGGGCATAAAAATCTCGGGATGAGATAAAAATGGGATATGGGCAGCAGGTTGGATGCAAAATTGTTCTAAATGGGGAAAGTATTGCTGATAGTATTTTCCTATCCCCGCTGGTACAATCATATCACGTCCTCCTAGACATAATATGGCAGGGCAGCGAATCTGTGATAATTGGGTGCGTAGATCAGTATTTTGTAATAATGTTAAACCAGCTTGTAAGGCATCCCGTTGTGGAATAGTGTTTTTTTTAAAGTAGGCATTTAGAAAACGGCGCTGCTGATTCGCTGATTCGCTACCTTTTACCTGCAAAGCTAAAAAGCGTTGTAAGGTGCCTATTGTATCATTTTGTAATTGTTGGGCAAATTTTTGAAGTCTGGTAGGTGTCATGGCATGGACCCAATCTTTGTCAGTGGCAAAGCGGGGTGAGGTGCTAATTAATACGAGCGCACGTACCCAGGTGGGCTGATACCTTGCCATTGCCATTGCCAATAGTCCGCCTAAGGACCAACCTATCCATACCGCATTTTTGGGTAATTCAGCCGCTAATTTTTCTATCAGGATGGGCAAGCTGTATTCACATAAAGCACTGCGCCCATGTCCTGGCAAATCGACTTGATAAATACGCCAATTTGGGGCAAGGGTGGTTGCAATATCATTCCAAATTTCCCCATTAAATCCCCATCCGTGTAATAATATTAAGGGCTTACCTTCGCCTTGTTGTTTGATGAATAGGTTCATAAGTATTAGAGCTACATTGCGTCACTCGCTAAATTTTATATTATACTGAATTTATATCGGTATGCAAAAATATTTTAACAGTTTTTAACCAGTTCAAGAAATCAGATTTTTGAAAAAAATCTTATTTCTACTGATTTTCGTTTTTTTCTTTAAATAAGGTATCAATAACTAAATGTTTGAAAATCTCACAGAACGTCTGGGTAAAACCCTAAAAAATCTGCGTGGACAAGGACGTTTAACGGAAAATAATATTAAAGAAGCCCTACGCGATCTGCGTATGGCTTTGTTAGAAGCCGATGTCGCTTTACCGGTGGTTAAAGGATTTATTGAGCAGGTGCGACAACGAGCAATTGGTCAAGAAGTCATTAGCAGTCTTACCCCAGGGCAAGCCCTGATTAAGGTGGTACGTGATGAATTAAGTTCATTGATGGGCGAGCAATGTGATGAACTTAATTTACAGGCACCTGCACCTATTGTGGTGTTAATGGCAGGATTGCAAGGTTCAGGTAAAACTACCACGGTGGCTAAATTATCCCGTTGGTTGAAGGAACGTCATCAAAAATCAGTGATGGTAGTGAGTTGTGATGTTTATCGCCCGGCGGCTATTAAGCAATTAGAAACTTTAGCCACTGAGGTAGGGGTGTCATTTTTTGCCAGCGATAGCGCACAAAAACCGCTGGATATTGCTACCGCCGCTATCGCACAAGCTCGCAAACAATTTGTAGATGTCTTATTAATTGATACCGCCGGTCGTCTCCACATTGACGACGAAATGATGAATGAAATCAAGGAGTTACATGCGGCGGTCACACCAACAGAAACTTTGTTTGTTGTTGATAGCATGACAGGGCAGGATGCTGCGAATACGGCTAAAGCGTTTAACGATGCCTTGCCTTTAACCGGGGTCATACTGACTAAGACAGATGGTGATGCACGAGGTGGTGCAGCTTTATCGGTGCGCTATATCACGGGTAAACCGATTAAATTTCTGGGTATCGGCGAAAAAACGGATGCTTTGGAATCTTTTCATCCTGATCGAGTTGCTTCAAGAATTATTGGTCAGGGCGATGTTTTGAGTTTAATTGAAGAAGCAGAACGCTCTGTTGATAGGGAAGAAGCCACCAAATTGGTTGGTAAACTGAAAAAGGGTAAAGGTTTTAATTTTGAGGATTTCCGTATCCAAATCATACAAATGCGAAACATGGGTGGTATAGCTAATTTAATGGACAAAATCCCAGGCATTGATCAAGTGCCAGAAAAAGCCAAGGCAATGGTGAATGATCAAGAATTTAATCGCATGGAAGCGATGATTAATTCCATGACACCTAAAGAGCGGCATTTTCCGACTCTCATAAAAGGTTCCCGTAAGCGCCGTATTGCCAATGGCTCTGGAACTAAAATACAAGACGTGAACCGTTTAATCAAACAATTTAGTCAAATGCAAAAAGTCGTCAAACAAACCTCCAAAAAACGGGGATTCGCCAATATGATGCGTGGCGCAAAAGCGCGACAAATGCCTCGGAAGCGACGCTTTTAATTGTGAATTAATAACTGATAACTGATAATTTATAATGCGCTTTTTAGTATTAACACAATATTTTCACCCGGAAACAGGGGCACCTCAGGTCCGATTAGCGGCTATGATTCGTGAGCTATTACGCCTTGGACATACAGTGGAAGTCGTGACGGCTTTACCCAATTATCCAAACGGCAAAATTTTTTCTGACTATCAAGGACGCTTTTACCGGGTGGAAAATTGGGAAGGGGTGCGGCTGCATAGAGTTTGGATGTATGCCGCTACCGGGGCGGGTTTTAAACGTTTGCTTAACTATTTTTCATTTATGATAACCGCATTATGGGGGTTACGACGAGCCAAAAAACCCGATTATTTATTTGTAGAATCTCCGCCCTTATTTTTAGGCATAACCGGCTATATAGCCGCTAAAATCTGGCGAGTACCATTCATTTTAAATATTGCCGATTTATGGCCGGATACAATACGCGCTTTGGGTTTAATGCAAGATGGTTTTGCTTTACGACAGGCAGAAAAATTAGAAGCATGGTTGTATCGTAAAGCAAATTATGTCACGGTCGTCACGGAAAGCGTGCGCCAAATACTTATCAATGATAAACAGGTTCAGGCTCATAAAGTTTTATTATTACCTAATGGAGTTGATACTCAATTGTTTCAACCACAATCGGTTGATGCTGCCCTGAAAACCCTGATGAATTTACCTGAAAATCAAAATGTGATTTTATACACAGGGACGCATGGTTATGCACATGGTATGGAAGTCATATTACAAGCAGCTCAGTTATTATCAGCAGAAAATGTCTTATTTTTATGTGTCGGAGGGGGGTCGGAGAAAAATCGTATTCAACAACTTTGTGAGCAGAAGAAACTGAAAAATGTGTTATTTTGGACATCGCACCCCCCTGAATTTATAAATCGTTTGTATAGTTTAGCTTTGGCAGGCATTTCTAGTTTTCGTGATTCCCCGTTGCTTGAATGTACACGCCCAGCAAAAACTTTAGCGATTATGGCGTGTGGTAAACCGGTATTATATAGCGGTGCCGGTGAAGGGGCACAATTAGTGGCTTCGGCAAAAGCGGGTATTATTACCCCACCTGAAAATCCTGCCGCCTTATCAGAAGCAATACGAAAATTAATCCGTGATAAGGCGTATGCCACCCAATTAGGTCATAACGGCAGAATTTATGTTGAAAAACATTTACAATGGTCTACCGTTGTTGCTGCTTGGTTGCAACAATTCAAAGAAGGTTAAAGGAACAAGTCTAATAATTATTGATGAAAATCGCCTATCTTTCTGCTGGAAATGCTATCCATACTGTGCGTTGGGTAAATGCCCTAGCACAACGTGGACATACTATATTTCTTATCACCATGCACAAGGGTAATGAACCCTTACATGAAAAAGTGTCGTTATTTCAGTTGCCGGTAACAGCTCCACTAGGATATTTTTTTAACGCATCCCATCTGAAAAATTTACTCAAACGATTGCAACCCGATTTTCTACATGTTCATTATGCCACTGGTTATGGTACATTAGGACGTTTATGTCAATTTAAACCCGTGATTTTGTCCGTCTGGGGAAGTGATATTTTTGATTTTCCTGTCAAGTCATTTTTGCACCGTGCGTGGTTGGTCAAAAATTTAAAAACGGCTACAAAAATTTGTTCAACCAGTCATGTCATGGCAACAGCAACAGAAGAATTATTACGCCGTGATAATCAGCCGATTGCTATTACGCCGTTTGGGATAGATACGATGTTATTTTATCCTCAGCCCGAATTACGCGATAGCACCGTCTTTAAAATCGGTACGGTAAAAACCTTAGCTTCCAAATATGGAATTGATACACTCATTCAAGCATTTTATACATTACGAAATACATTAGCTGGCACATCGTTAGCGCAACAATTACGTTTGTGTATTGCCGGCGATGGACCACAACGTGATAAATTACAAGCCTTAGTCGCTAAGTTAGGTTTAAGTGCTGTTACCGAATTTGCAGGACATTTACCACACGCTCAGGTACCGGCTTATTTAAATCAACTAAATATTTATGTCGCCTGTAGTCGTCTTGAAAGCTTTGGAGTTGCTATTTTAGAAGCGTCCGCTTGTGGCTTGCCTGTCATTGTTTCTCGCGTGGGCGGTTTACCAGAAGTTGTCGAAGAAGGAGTAACAGGTTTGATAGTGGAAAAAGAAGATATAGAACAATTCGCTACTGCCCTCTCTAAATTAGTTCAAAATAAAACCATACGTGATACTATGGGACATGCAGGACGGCAACATGTTATGGAAAAATATAATTGGCAAGAGAGTGTACCGATTTTGGAAACGGTTTACAAACAAATAAAAGCCATGTATAGATGTTCATAAAAATAATTTTTTGATCAAACCTGCCATGTTTTGGAAACCTGGCAGGTTTTGTGAAGCCATCTAGGGTGTTTTTGGTGCAACGGCAACTAAGAATTTCTTTGTCTGAATATCTATAGCTACTTGAAATTTTATCCTATAGCCACCATTTTACGTTTTATTATTTTATAGAACGTTCGTTATATAGGAGACAATAATGGCTCGTGCAAAATTTTCTACCTCACCTGGTGCATTAAATGCTATTTTTCGTGAAGCAATTCCTTTATTTGCTCAATCAGGTTTTGATGGCGTTTCTATGCGTCATATTGCAAAAGCAGTAGGCGTTAGTATTGCCACGCTTTATTACCATTTTCCAGATAAGCAAACTTTATATTTACGTTGTATAGAAGAAGCTTTTGCTAATAAAGCACAAGGATTGTCTGAGATTTTGGCAATACCGGGTACACCTGAACAACAATTACAACAGTTCATTTATCGTTTTACCTGCTTAATGGCATCGGATACCCATTTTCGGCGTTTATTGCAGCGTGAATTGTTAGATGGTGACGAAACTCGTTTGCGGGTATTGGCAAAAGAGGTTTTTCAAACCCAGTTTCAAGGCATTACTGAACTGGCGAAAACTTTAGCCCCAAATTGTGATGCCCATTTAATGGCAATTTCGATGGTTGGTTTAGTGTTATTCCATTTAGAAACGACACCGATACGCCAATTTTTACCAGGAGGGCGTGCAGAGCATAATGAGTCTGAATTGATAGCCAAGCATGTCACTCAATTATTGTTAAAGGGGATATTGCAATGTGGAAACGATTAATTCTTTTAATTCTTTGTGGCTTATTGCTTGGCTGTCAAGAAAATGAACCAAGCGTATTCAATGTTTCAAAACAACCAGCTTTAAAATTATCCGTCACATCTGTGAGCAGCCAAAAAGTACCCAGATTTTATTCGGCAACCGGTTATACTTATGCGCGCCGTATCAAAATCAGCTCTCACCAGTCAGGCACTATCAAGAAACGGTTAGTTGATGAAGGCGATGTCGTTAAACCCGGTGCCTTGCTAGTCGTTATTGATGATGCCGAATTGTTAGATACAATCGAACAAGCTAAGTCAGCCGTTCAATCAGCAACCATCAGCTTAAATGACAGTCAGAAAGAGGTTAAACTGGCTGAAAAATTACGCAAAGCAAGAGCCGTTTCAGTGGAACATTTACGCAAAGCAAGAGTTCGGTTGGATTTAGCCCGTTCCAAACGGGTACAGGCAAAGGCTGAATTACGCCGTCAACAAACTAAAAAACCGTATTACCGCTTAACCAGTCCAATATCAGCGCGAGTGGTAAAACGCTGGATTGAACCAGGTGATTTAGCCGTTGCCGGTAAACCTTTGTTAGAATTAGAAGCGATAGGTGAGTTGGAATTTGAAACCGCATTACCGGCGCATTGGATGAAGCAAATTAATTTGCAAGAGAAAGTTAAACTCAAGTTACACCATTCCAATGCAACGATTGTGGCAAAAGTTTCTCATATCGTTCGTAGTGCTAATCGTATGACTCAAACCTGTCAAATTAAGTTATCTCTACCCAAGAAAACAACATTAACTGCGGGTTTATCCGGTCAAGTTGATTTTATGATTGCTGAAAATCAGCACTTACTCATACCAAAGTCAACCTTGATAAAACGTGCAGGTGTGCAAGGGGTTTTTCGCTTGGATAAACTAAATAATGCGTGGTTTACGCCGGTAAAAACGGAACGAATTTGGAGGCAACAATGGGTGGTTTTATCTGGATTGCAGACGGGAGAACAATTGGTTTTGCAACCACCTCTTAGTTTGCGAGATGGTGTGGAGGTAAGAGTCAGGTAGGTTGGTTACGCTTCGCTAAGGAACGTGCATCAAATAATTTAGTCAACTTTAAAACCAGACCTGCCAGGTTAAAACAAAACATGGCAGGTCAATCGCAGCGTCCAAACTTGATTTTGACCTGGCAGATTTTCTTTTGAACCTGCCAGGTCTGGTTTAGTTTTCGAGGTTTCCGTTTTTCTTCAAAAAACTGAAACCTCGAAACGAATTTATTTCATGCACATTCCTAACCCAACAGTTTTAGCCGTTTTAGTGTTAGAAGTGTCGGGTTACGTTGTAACCCAACCTACTTGGCTTTATCAGAATTTGTTCAAGTTTATTATATTCTTCCACCTCTCGTAATTGATATAAAAATGTATTCACCCGTTTGGCACGATAAAACTTTTTGGTACTATAAACTTCAATAATGTTTTCAAAATCAATAGATTCAAGCGTTTCAAGCTCATCATCATCAATTCGTAAACTATCTGTAAGAAAATCAATACCAACCCATTGCCATTCTCTTTCAAAAATTAAATCGGCCAATGCTCTTAAAGGCTTTGCTATAGCATTTTCCGATTGAGTAAAGTACAGATATATATTATTTTTAGATATTTTATAACTAAGGAGGTTCTTAGTTGAAAATTATTTTTGTACTCAACC
>Ga0190358_1000094_pt1 | contig 32607 bp, 27 predicted proteins | sample 48721812_MG_FD_161666 | JGI IMG/M metagenome (GOLD analysis project Ga0190358, IMG submission 161666) | Hydrothermal vent microbial mat bacterial communities from Southern Trench, Guaymas Basin, Mexico - 4872-18-1-2_MG | ecosystem: Environmental > Aquatic > Marine > Hydrothermal vents >... | reverse complement strand
TTTCCTTAATCAAAGCAGGACCCTTATAAATTAGTCCCGTATAAATTTGCACTAAACTCGCTCCTGCTTGACGTTTTTTTAGTGCATCTTTGCTATCCATCACACCACCTGCGGCAATAATCGGTATAGAGTTGCTTCCGAAAAAATTCAAAGTCCAATTCTTAGCCGTTTAAAGTATAGATAGAGTGAAAACGATACGCAGTCAGCGATACGAAGTCGCTTTACCCACCCTATTTGGCTAACTACGCCTACGGATAGATAATACCGTATTTCTTATTCTCCAACATGTTGCTAATGGGATCAGTGCCTTTATTTGATTTGGGGAAGGAGGTTTGAGGTTTTACCCTTTTGCCGGTCAATTATTGGTGGGCAACAAAAAAACGTTGCCCACCCTACCTGGCTTTTGTAGGAATATGAAGGGTGCCCACCTGCTTCATTGAAAAAAGTTAAGTTTATTCCTGCGCTGAGTATATCTGAAAAACTATAGATTCCTTTTTTTCAAAGAAGGCGACATTGCATTCCATACACCAACCAGCAAACTTGTATCATATAAAAGGATTGTAGTCACAATACCAAAATGGAGAAAAAAGACACCACCTAAACACATAAAACCGGGGATAATTGACAGATTTAAATTGTTTTTCATATTAATCTTAAATTCCTGTGCAATAGCAAACAATTGATCAAGTTGATTAAGGTGACTATCCATTAAGATAATAGAAGCAGTATCTGTGGCAATAGTCGATGCCCCACGAAGTGAAATAGAAACTTGGGATTTTTTTAAAGCAATGGAATCATTAATACCATCACCCACAAAACAAACCACTTTTCCTTCCTGTTGCAATTGGGCAATTAAATTAGCTTTACCCTCTGGCAAAGTTTCCGCAAAATAATTTTCTATTCCCAATTTTTGGGCTAACTTCCGTGTCGGTTGTTCATGATCGCCAGAGATGATATACATGGATAATCCACGTTGTTTTAACTGGGCAATAATTTGTTTAGCCTCGGGGCGAATAGTGGGATATAATTCAATAGCCCCAGCTAATTGGTCATTAAGCGCAATAAAAACCAATGAATGCCCTTGTTCCATCCCTTCTTCTTGTAAGATACTTATTTCCGGCGGAATGGGGATGCCTTCCATTTCCATAAAACGCACACTACCGACTCGAATCACATTTTCATCAACACTGACTTTAATACCGTAACCAACTTCGTATTTTGCTTGTGTTACCGAGGCGACATTCAACTTTCGTTGTTTAACTTCAGCCAAAATAGCTAAAGCAATCGGATGAGTTTGTTTATATTCGGCAGCGGCAGCATAAGTTAACAATTCATTTTCTTCAATATCACTACAACAATGGATTTTTCCCACATGAGGTTGTTCTTCGGTAAGCGTACCGGTTTTGTCAAAAACAACGGTATCGACTTGGTTCAATAATTCCAATGAACGCCCATCCTTGATGAGTATGCCGTTTTTAGAAGCAATGGTTAGAAAATTCAGCATACTCAGAGGAGCTGTTACACGCATTTGATAACCAAAACCAGCATTTAAGGTTGCCAATGCACTCATCGTACCTAAAATGGGTAAGGTGACAGCACTTACCACCAATGTTGGTAAAGCACCCTTATCAATTATTCTTTCCCCATAAGATTGCATGGAGGCTTTGAAATCAGCTGTTTTGTCCAGTATTTTACCGATTTGAGCCGCTGTTGTTTCTTTACCCGTTTTTTCTACTTGAATTTGAATTTGACCTTCAAGCACAACCGTACCCGCAAACACAGTTTTACCAATACCTTTCTCTATAGGCTGAGATTCTCCTGTTAAAATGTGTTGATCGATATTGGCAACGCCGGAATGAATGACACCATCAATGGGTATCGTTTCCCCGATATTAATCACTACAATATCATTAATTTTCAGTTGGTTAAATGGAATTTCTAATTCAACGCCATCAGAGATAATCCAAACCGAACGTGGTTGTTTGCCAAAAATATTAATGAGATGTTTGCGAGAATGATCTTCAGTTTTGTGTAGTAATTTGCGGCTGTAATAATAAAATGTGTACAACAATGCGGTGGCAAAATAGTAACCAGTTGTCATAAGACCAATAACTAAAATAGAATCAATCAAATTCGCACTGATTTTATGTTCTATTGTTACCGCCTCGTAAGCTCGATTAAATATATAACCGCTGGCATAAATTAACAACGGTATGCTAACCAGTGTCAAAGGCGAGTAAACCAAAGCTCCTATTGTTGTTAGAACCAAAGAAGTAGTAGAAACTGTCAGATAATGATTAATTTCTTGATCCGCTTGAAGTTTTTTCTCAACTTGGGGTTCATCCGGCTTGGATAGCTTTGTTGCTATTTGTTGTGGCTCCGTTTCAAATATTGCCTTTGTGTTGGAGAACTTTTGGGACTGTCGAATCCGTTTATATAGAGTCACGCCGGCTGTGCTTCCAACAAAAAATAGGATACTGGTTAATAACATAATATTAGAATTGAATCCTATAGTATGATATGAATCATCGTAGGCTGTGACTGAGCATCAGGATAGTGTTTGACTTCAATTTTTGATGTTGTGAAGTTTTCCTGAATCATAAATATAAACTCATCCACATTATGAGTCGCTAGTTCTGGAACTTCCTCAAGTCTACCGGGCCTCATATAATTTATATCATTCAAGAATATACTGACTCCATATTGAGCCAAATTAATCATTTTCCTGCAAAAAGCAAGATCGCACTCATTTTGAGGAATTTGTTTCACAGCAAGAGAACCAAGCGAAACAACCCAATCAAACCTATCTGAACCAAAATTATGACTTAGAAAGTCTCCATAGATAAAATGTGTATCACTAAATTTTCCATAAAATTCAACTGCTTCTTTGTGTAAAACGTCTAGTAGCTCAATTCCTGTGTATCTTCCAGTGAAATCTCGCTCCTGACGTAGAAATTGCATAAAATGTCCTTGTCCTGATCCAACATCAAGAACATTCCCAAAATTATTCCATATCTGGGCTGAGCAGCTTGAAGCTTCTTTATATGAATTGATTTGATCCTCCAGAGTTGCCCAACCAGCTCTTATACCATGGCCTTTTATGTAGCGATGGTAAAAATTATAAATTTTGTCGACATCAAAAGAAAATTCTTCCATAGTATTTGCATCCACTGATTTGTTTAGAAACGCCAAATCTCACTTGTCACTTCCACCCATAGCATATCTGCTAATTCTCCATTAGGCATAGGCCATGAATTGTACATAATCTCTTTAACGACGAATCCCAACCTTTTAACCATATTTATGGACATTTTGTTTGAAAGCAAAATTGCAGCTGCAATTGTCTTAATATGCAACTCCTGGAATGCATAAGTAATCATTCGCTTTAATGCCAATCTACCATATCCTTTACTACTGAGTTTATTATCTAAAATCGCTACAGCAATTTCTGCGGTTAATAAATCTTTATTCAAGCCTTTTAATGCCACATATCCAATTGGTAATTCTCCTAACTCTTGGTAAATTCCAAACATGATAGGTGGACTTTTTCGAGAGTATGGTAAAGCAAAATTTGCAACACTTTCTATGAATCCTTCCTTGTCATCATCTTCAAAGAAAGTATTCCAACCCATTGAATCTGCCAAAGTTGGTTCCTGAGCAAGTTTTATTAAATGCTCAATATGGCTATCTTCCATAAAAGTCAAAAGTATTTTTGAGCTGGTTGCCTTATGTTTTTGCTCTAATACTACCGTTTTACTCATAACATCACTCATAATTTAACTCTTTGTTCTTCTATCATTTTGAGCAAAATGACATTAAGTCACAGTATTCTGATTTGATAGCTGATATTCGCTTAGTATACTTCTAAAGATTTTAAATAATCCATTCCCACCTGATTGACTTTCTCCTTTCTACCAGTTATCCACTTTCTGCAATTAGGCGATTTACAGAAACATTGAAATTGTTTAAATAAAACATCTTCAGTAGATGCGTAGTCCATAGCCAATGCCTCACCAGCCCTAATATCCTGAATAGCCCAAATCTCAAATTTCTGCATATCAACAAAAATATTTGGATTACAGGAATGAAACAACAGGCCTGAAAAATAAATATCATGTAAATGAGTAGTTGAGGTAATTTGTAAGGTATGTTGTATTACATGAGGCACAATATGACCAGTAAATCGGGCCACGAGTTGACCTCTTCTATACGCTGTTTTTACAAAAACACCAGAACCTTTATTTTCTTTGCCGTGCTTGACCACAAACTCACTATGTGTGGGGTAATTGCTGTTTAGGTCTAAATCAAATGGGTATATTAACATTGCTTTCTTTACAATTTAATGTCATTTTGTGAAAACTCAGTATCCTGTAGTGAACTCATCCGAGTATCCTGATGCTTAATTAGAAATTAAAGGGGGCGGATTATTTTGCCAATATCAAACATATTATCATACTGGTAATTTTCAGTTATGTCCACATTGGATAATGTGCAATGTTAAACCGTCAATGTGTATTCGTGGGCAGCCATGTAGGGTGGGCAACGTATTTTTGTTGCCCACCAATATGATATTGATGGTTAATGGAATGCCGATGCACACAAAAAACACGTTTGCCCACCCTACCCGGCTGATTCAGACAGCACCGATAATTTAGCTATAGAAATTAACGATTTCCTTAATCAAAGCAGGACCCTTATAAATTAGTCCCGTATAAATTTGCACTAAACTCGCTCCTGCTTGACGTTTTTTTAGTGCATCTTTGCTATCCATCACACCACCTGCGGCAATAATCGGTATTTTGCCCTGAAGTTTTGTACTCAATTGTTGTACGATTTCAGTGCTACGTATTGATAAGGGAGCACCGCTCAAGCCGCCCTTTTCATTGGCGTGGGGTAAATTTTCTAGTCCTTTCCTTGAGATTGTCGTGTTAGTTGCAATCACGCCATCTATATTATATTCCAACAGTTTATCAGCAATAACCGTTAACTCTTTTTCATCTAAATCCGGTGCAATTTTGATGACGAGCGGCACATATTTATTATGTTGATTTGCCAGTTCTTGTTGAGCTTTTTTTAGTGCATTCAATAGGCAATCTAATTCTTCCCCTTGTTGTAATTGGCGCAGCCCTGGCGTATTGGGTGATGAAATATTCACCACCACATAATCGGCATAAGCATAGACTTTGCGCAAACCTATCAAATAATCTTCCAGGGCATTTTCTAAGGGCGTATCGAAATTTTTACCGATATTAATACCCAGTATGCCGCTAAAACGCGCTTTTTGAACATTTTCCAGTAATTTATCAACGCCCTGGTTATTAAAGCCCATACGATTAATTAATGCCTGGGCAGTGGGTAAACGAAATAGACGGGGTTGAGGATTACCTGTTTGGGGGCGCGGTGTCACGGTACCGACTTCAAGAAATCCAAATCCTAAATCTGCCAGGCTATCAATATATTCCGCATTTTTATCCAACCCGGCAGCAAGCCCTACCGGATTAGGAAAATTCAAGCCCATAACCGTGCAGGGGCTAGAAGGTATTTTGCCAAACAATAGTTTGGTTAATTTGAGAGGGTGAAAAGTTTTGAGGGTTTTTAAGGTAAGATGAGAAGCTGTCTCGGGTGGTAATGTAAATAATAAAGGGCGAAATAGTGAATAGAGCATAATTATATCAGTTATCAGTTATCAGTTTTCAGAACCTGCCAGAAAGAAATCTTATTTTTTTGAAAAAATCGGATTTCTAAAGATATCAGGTATAATATATCATTTATAACACAGAAATTCACATAACACAGAGGCTTATATGAAATTTACTTTTTCAGGGCTTTCGGAGCCAGAAGTTGAAATGGCTCGTACCCAATATGGCAGCAATGCCATCACTAATGTTGAACGGGAAACCTTTTGGGATAAACTATGGGCGAATTTTAAGGATCCCATTATCATTATTTTGATAGTTGCCCTGGGTATTACGGTCATATTGACGATTTTTGGTTATACCGAATGGTATGAAAGTGTCGGCATTGCAATTGCCGTATTCATAGCAACGTTCGTCGCAACCTGGTCAGAACACAGCAATGAAAACGAATTTCAAAAGTTGCTGGATGAAGCCTCTATGATTCAAGTCAAAGTGTTTAGAAATAATCACTTGACTGAAATCTGTATTAACGATTTGGTGGTTGGTGATCACATTTTATTACAGCCGGGCGATACCATACCGACTGATGGAATTTTAGTCGCCGGTCATTTAGATGTGAATGAAGCCTCTTTGACCGGAGAATCGGAACCTATTCGTAAACAGGCTTTGCCAGAAGAGGTACCTGATAATACGATTAGTGAAGAAAATCAACTCTTTAGAGCAGCCCTCATTGAAGACGGTGAAGCGGTCATGAAAACGACCGTAGTAGGTGATAAAACGTGCTATGGCGAAACAATGAAAGAAATCGTCACCGCTGAAAGCCGCTTATCGCCATTGCAGGAAAAACTCACCGTGTTAGGTAAACACATTAGCACATTTGGCTATATCGGCGCGACTTTCATTTTTTTCGCTTTTATGCTAAACCATATTTTCCTACAAACAGGATTTTCCGCTTATATCGCCCTAGCCCCTGGTGACATTATCGCCCATCTTGTCACCGCCTTGATTTTAGCCATTATTATTATCGTGGTTGCCGTACCTGAAGGTTTACCGATGATGATTGCTATGGTGCTGGCATTGAATATGCGAAAACTGTTATCAGTGAAAGTTTTGGTGCGTAAACTGCTGGGAATAGAAACAGCGGGAAGTTTAACGGTGCTATTTACTGATAAAACCGGTACGCTGACTCAAGGGAAATTGGCGGTGGAAGAATTTTTAAGCGGTGATGCTATCCATCATCATAAGCTTGAAAACTTACCCGAAAAGCTTCGCAATCAACTAGCCTTTGCGGTGCGTAATAATACAGGCGCGATTATTGATACCAGCGATCCTGAAAACCCAAAAATGGTTGGGGCGGATCGAACTGAACAGGCGATGCTGCGCTTTTTGACTCCTTTATTAGCTCAAAAAGCCGATATTAATATTGTCGATATGATTCCTTTCAACAGTAGCCGTAAGTTTTCCGCTATCCAGGTTGATGGTGAAAAAGCCCTCACTTTAGTTAAAGGTGCATCGGAAGTCATTTTAGAAAATTGTACCCATATATTGGATGCTGAAGGTAATAAAATCGAATTGACGGATAAAAATAGCTTAGAAGCTGAAATGACCGGATTATCAAAACGCGCTATGCGTTTATTAGCGGTAGCCGTCACTGAAACGCCTATCAATGCGAACAAAGAATTACCTAACTCATTGACTTTATTAGGTATTTTTGCGATGCGTGATGCTTTACGCGCCACTTCTTATGAATCCGTTAAAACGGCTAAAACGGCAGGTGTTCATGTCGTCATGATTACCGGCGATGCTAAAGAAACGGCGCAAGCTATTGCAACTGATGTCGGCTTATTTTTTGATGAACAAGATACTAAAGTGCTCACTTCAACAGAATTAGCTAAAATGTCTGATGCAGAAGTTAAAGACATGCTCCCCCATCTTTGCGTCATTGCCAGAGCTTTTCCAAGCGACAAAAATCGCCTAGTTAAACTGGCTAAAGAATTAGACTGGGTGGTTGGTATGACTGGCGACGGTGTTAACGATGCCCCAGCGGTCAAAAATGCTGACGTTGGTTTTGCAATGGGTAGCGGCACGGAAATGACGAAAGAGTCTAGTGATATTGTGATTTTAGATGATAACTTTTCTTCACTCACTAAGGCGATGCTATATGGGCGAACTTTAGTTAAATCTATCCGTAAATTCCTGATTTTTCAGTTGACTGTCAACGTATCAGCGATTTTAGTCGCCTTTTTAGGACCATTTTTTGGTTTAGATCTGCCCCTGACGATGACGCAATTATTGTGGATTAACATTATTATGGATACCCTTGCAGGTTTAGCCTTTGCCGGGGAAGCCGCGTTAGAACGCTACATGCTCGAAAAACCCATTCCTAAAGACGAACCCCTTATCAGTCAAGATATGTGGGCTTCTATTTTGCTAAATGGGGGTGTTGCAGCACTTGCCAGTATGATTTTCTTAAATTACGATCCTATCCGCGAATTATTCTCACGCGGTATGGATATTCATAGTCAAGAAGCGGAAGCGGTATTTTTAACCGCCTTTTTTGGCTTTTTTGTTTTTATGCACGCCTTCAATACCTTCAACGCCCGCACCCAAAGCTTAAGTTTGTTTGAACATATTTTGGAGAACAAACTCTTTTTGGCTGTCATTCCCTTAATTTTCATTGTTCAGACTATCTTTATCTCTATTGGTGGCGAGATACTACGTACTGTTCCTTTGCAACCGATGGAATGGTTGTATATGGTTATGTTTGCGATGGTGTTGATTCCGGTTGATTTAATTAGGAAAATGGTACGGAATGCGGTGTTTGGTAATCCTGTACTGAAGTAAGTTAAAATTTCCTGGCTGGTAGCACGGTAGGGTGTATTGCTGCGCGTCATATACCAAAACCAAAAAATAACAATATTATAGCGTATATGGTGCATGACGCTATCGCTTATGCACCCGACGAATTCTGATTTATTAACCAGCGAGCGTAGGGTCACTGCCATTAAGTATCGGGCAACCATTCAGTCTTGCCCCTACGTGAACCGTTCTTGTAGGGGCAATCCCTTGTGGTTGCCCGATACTTAATGGCATTGACCCTACGCTTGCTAGCCTGACCCCTTTATTGATTCTTCAATTCCAATTTAACTTTTTGAATTTTGTTTAACCAACGATTAGCTTCTTCTCGTCTTTGAAATACAGAGAAACTTGTATTAAACTCTATATTTTTGTAATATCCTTGATATTCTCTCAGTCTATTTCTTAAATACTCAATATAGTCAGCTTTGGTTCGTGGAACATAACCAAATCCCTCACAGCCACAAGTTTGGAAAATTACACCAATGTGATACATGCCATCTAAAATTTTCCAATTTTTGGTGTCATTTCTTCTAGGTGCTTTAAAGTCCATTCCCACGTTAGCCATTAATCCACAACAATCAGGACATTTGTTAATCGATTCATTATATTCTGAAATAATTTCATCCATTGTAGTGTTATAATGTTTTTCTAACCTATCATGTTCAGATTTCTTTTTACAACCACTAAGAACTATCGTTTTTTTTCCTTGTTGTTCAATATAGTCGTCAAAGGTAACTTTTTTGAACACCTTTCTACATGAAAAACATGCATAAGTTTGCTTGTAATTTACAAATGCATATCTGCACATAAGTAGTAGTACAAAAGTATTTTAACATTATTTAAGTAGGTAGACATAAGTATTTTAACATTTTGTTGAAGCAATTGTTATGGTATTTTATCAGGATAAAATTTCATAAATAGAGTTATTACATCTTTTTAAAATAATGTTAAAATACTTTTGTACCACTACTTATGATAAGCTTTCCCAAAAATCAGGTGTAATCGTCATTCCAATAATTGATTCAACTTGTTTCAACATCATCTTTAATTGTGGGATAGAATATTCTGAATTTGAGGGAATACTTAAACGGTGATGTTCATAAATCATAAATTGATGTTTTGTTCCTGAACGCGGTCCTTCAAAATTCAATTGACGTAACCGTTTAATAAATAATGCACGTTTACAAGGCCGCCATCGGCTCATATTTAGACTCCTGATTAAGGTTATATTGAAACAAGACTGGTAAAAGGTGTCCCAACTTCAATCCAAGTAGCACCCATTCTTCGAGTGTCGATTGAAGTTCATTTTCACATTGCTTGAGTGTGTTTCCAAATGCAATAACCCCTTTACAAAGGGGAATAGTTCCACAAAAGGTGCCATCCTCAAGCTTGTCATATTCCGCTTCGGCTAACGCGCTTTCAATATAACCTGTCAAAATAAATTCTGGTTTCATTTTTGTAATTCTCTTTAATAAAGTGCATTTCCTGAACGAGTCGACTTAAAATTTTATCAATTCAGGTATTTTAACATGATTCAATTTAAACTGATTCGAAAAAAAGGAAAAAATCAGGTAGCCCACCACAAAATGGTAAAATCTCAAACTCCCCCCTTCCCAAAATCAACTTAAAGCTTCAAACGAGCGTAGGGTCAATGCCATTAAGTATCGGGCAACCACAAGGGTGTGCAGCCTACAAAAATTCACGGTTCACGTAGGGGCAAGACTGACTGGTTGCCCTTGAATAATTGGGGTCAGAGTAACATTAATTGTTGCCATAAATTATCTTATTAGCTTTTATTTTTGTCTGGGCATCATTATAATATATTAATTTTACTCTGATCCCAATTATTCCAAAAATTAATACGACTGTCTCACTTGAGTATTGGCAATTTTTACTAATAATCGTAACGCATCATTCACCGCTTTTTCACTAGAAAAAGCTTTCGCTACGTCTGGGGCTAATAACACTGAAAGAGTACTTTCTTGTTTTATTTGAGACAAATCATATTCAGAACGCTCTTTCTGTAGAGCAATCCCCTCTTCTTTGGTAAGCATAAGCCCTTGTTCACCACGATATGTCCCGTCAGGCGCACTCAAGAGTGCCTTTTCAAAAAAATCTTCATCTAATTCCTGACAATCTGATAAATCAATGTCTTCATCCGTCATGGCATCAATTCGTTTCCAATCTGTTTTGGGTTCGTCAACCCGTTTCCAATTTTGGTTCATTTCGACTTGAGTCGCCATTTTTTCTAGCCATTGTTGAGAAGCTTTACTTTGAAATAACTCATCCCATTGTGTTTCATCATCAGCAAACAGTTCATAATTGCGAATAGTCGCCATTAATGCATCAGCCAGTATGTTTTGTTCAAACAATATTTAAGCATTTTTAAGTAATTCTTGATATAAGGCTAACACTTCATTTATCTTAACTTCCCAGCCATAGAGATGTTCGGCGCGTTGTCTTCCAACAAGCCCTCGCTGTCGCCAAAGTGCTGGGTGTTGAAAAATATCAGAGAGACAATTGACTAAAGCTGTCGTAACGGCACTCGCACCTCCCTTTGGTGGTATCGTACAACCGACACTATCATCAACGATTTCAGCCGGTCCACCATATTGAATAGTCAATACAGGTCTCGCACAAGCCATTGCTTCCAGTAACACGCCACCACCGGATTCACGTACCGAGGGTAGACATAAGACATGGGCAGCATGTAATTGTTCTACAATTTGTGTGTGTGAAGCGGGACCATACCAATTAATAAGATGGTTAATTTGTAGTTTTTTAGTCTGATTTTCCCATTTTTCCCATAGAGAGCCTTCACCAATGATAGTCAATTTTATCGGCAATTGATCTTTTAAACGAGCAATCGCTTCAAATAACATAGGTAAGCCCTTAAAGGGTTGGAAGCGACCAATAAATATAATATGTAAAGGTTGTGTGCGAGAGGGTGGCAGTGGCCAGGGTGCTGGCGTAAATAATTCCAAGTCAATTCCATTTTCCAACATAAATCGACAGCGTGAATGGTAACGTGTTGGAATACTTTTTCGAGTGGCTTTGGTTGCTGTGAGAATGGCGGAGGCGTGCCGAGTCGATCCGACTAGAAAGTCTATTAGATATCCGAAATAACGGATAGGATATAGCCAAGCCGAATTTTCTCTCATAATTTCAGGAAATTCGGGCGGATTTTTTAAGCCGCCATTCCATGGTCCTAATACCACTGGACGTTTCAGCACATGCAAACGGGTTGCCGCTATAGGAGAAACGGGAGTGACTGCATGAATGATGTCCCAAGGTGCATTGCCTGTTTTAAGCTGTGCTTTTAATTGCCTCACTGCTAACCAATCATAAAGATAGAAATCGGGCGACATGAATAACGTTCTGGCATGTTCGCTGACTGGAAAAAGTTTGTTCGCTAAATGATATAAGGGTTTTGCAAACCATTCTGTATCAATAAATATTATCTTGGAATTAGCTAAAGGAGCACCAACTTCTATTAAATCTTCGCGGTTTCTAATATGAGTGATCAAAGTCACTTGTGTCCGTTGCACCAAACGAAAGTACCATTGCCAGCCAATTTTGGAAACTGAACCTTTGTTTGGGGCGCAGTCATATGCAGATAATAATACATGGGGGTGTTTTTTTTTTAACATTGTTCAATTTTGACTAGTGCAGGAAAGCGAAAGTCGGGGCAACCATAAAAGATTGCCCTTACAAGATAGATTGTTCTTGTAGGGGCAATCCCTTGTGGTTGCCCTTTTATAGGGGGGATTTTCGCTTGACTGCCTAGCATAAACGCCGGCAAAAAATATCAGCTAAACTTTCCGTATTCTTTTGTAACTCATAACCTTCTAAGATTCGTTGACGACCGGCTTGACCGATTTGATGACGCAAATCAGGCTTATTGATCAATAAGCTGATGGCATCAGACAATGCCTCAATATCTGAAGCCGCGACCAAAATGCCATTTTTACCACTCGTGATCAATTCTGGAATACCTGTAATATGTGTTGTGATACACGGAATTTCCATCGCCATCGCTTCCATCAAGACAATAGGTAAACCTTCTGCAAAGCTTGCCAAAGCAAATATATCGGCACTTGCATAAAAATCTAAAATATGTTCTTGATTAACTGCACCTTCAAAAATAATATGCTCAGTTAGTTTTCGTTCTTTGACAGTCTCCTCTAATCTTTGTCGATCTGGACCATCACCTACCAATCGCAAGCGTATTTTTGCCGATTGGGCAATAAGACGTGCTACGGCTTCTATTAAAATAAATTGCCCTTTCACGGGGACCAGACGACCTATACATAACACTTCACAAAAATTAGTTTGTTCCCGGTAGGAAGGTGGGGCAAATATTTCGGGATCGACACCTAATCGACTTACTTCTAATTTATCCCAAACAGTGGGCGGTGATAATGCCATTAATTGGCTACGGGCAAAGTGACTAATACAACAAATAAAGCCAGCATCTAAAATTTTTTGGGTTAAATCATTACCTGGCGTATCATAAAACTCATTGGGACCATGTACTGTCATAGAGAATGTAATCGGAAAAGCACGATTAGCAATTAATCCCACCGAAGCGGCTGCCATAGGAATATGTACATGCAAATGCGATAACTTCAGGTGGCGCATCCAATGTCCAATCATCACCGCTTCAACAAAATAGAAAAATCCATAAAGGATTTTCTTTAAATCAAATTTGCCCAGGCTTAACGCAAAAAACAAGCCGCGTATATACCCCAACGGCTGTGTCAGCAGAGTATAAACATGGGCTTTAAGGCTTCCCATTAAACCATGAGATTTGACATAATAAGTGTTTTGTGCTTCTTCACGTTCAATCGTCGTCAATTTGTCAAGGCTACGATCAGGTGTATTAATAGAAGCCACTTTGATATCAAAGCCTTTATGACGCAGAATGCGTATTTCACGCAATATAAAAGTATGAGAAATGGCGGGATATTGGCTTATTAGATAAGCCATACGAATTGTTTTCATTTTTAATGGTTAATGGTTGAAGTAGAAATCCGATTTTTTCCAAAATTCGGATTTCTTGAATCTGTACTTTTTCTTATTTAACACGCATCCCGGCTTGTGCGCCCTCATCGGGGCTAAGTATAAAAAGGTCATTTTGACCGGGTCCAGCGGCTAATACCATTCCTTCTGAAACTCCAAAGCGCATTTTACGCGGTGCCAAATTTGCCACCATGACGGTCAAACGACCGGTTAATTGTTCCGGTGTGTAAGCGTCTTTGATCCCTGCAAACACCGTGCGTGGTTTTTCTTCCCCTATATCTAGGGTCAACTGCAATAATTTTTTTGCGCCTTCTACTTGCTCGGCTTTGACAATACGGGCTATGCGTAAATCAACCTTGGAAAAGTCATCATAGCTAATTGTTTCACTCGCTTGTTCGAGCGACGGTGTAGAATTAGACAGCGTTGCTAAACTTTCCTTAGAAGCATCAATCATGGCTGCAATCTGTTTTTCCTCTACGCGCTTCATTAAGGGCTTAAAGCGATTAATGGTATGCGCGAGTAGTGGCTCCGGTTGCCAGGTAATGGGGGTTGCTAAAAACGCTTCAACCTGCTCAGTCATCACTGGCAAAATAGGTGCCAAATAACCCATGATAACTCGAAACAGATTAAGACCTTGAGTACAGACGGCTTGTAATTCTGCCGCTTTGTCTTTTTGCTTTACCATCAGCCAGGGCTTATGTTCATCAATATACTGATTCGCTTGAGCAGCCAATGCCATGATTTCACGCACCACCTTATTATAATCACGGCTCTCGTAAGCTTCAGCAATGAGCTTACCGTCTTCTATAAATTGTTGATAAAGAGCCATTTCAGGCAATTCAGCTGCTAACTGTCCGTCAAAATGTTTCGTTATAAATCCAGCACAACGACTGGCAATATTCACCGTTTTACCGACTAAGTCAGCATTCACACGGTGGAGAAAATCATCCAAATTCAAATCCGCATCTTCTAAACCATGACTTGACTTAGCTGCAAAGTAATAGCGTAAATATTCCGGATTGAGATGGTTTAAATAAGTACGGGCATTGATAAAGGTGCCGCGCGTTTTAGACATTTTGTGTCCATCCACGGTTAAAAAGCCGTGAACAAACACAGCTGTCGGCTTTCTAAAGCCCCCGCCGGCCAACATTGCCGGCCAAAATAGGGTGTGGAAATAAATAATGTCTTTACCAATAAAGTGATATAACTCTGCCTGACTATCTGCTCCCCAAAATTCATCAAAGTCAATTCCTTCCCGATCACACAGATTTTTGAAACTCGCCATATATCCAACCGGCGCGTCTAACCAGACATAAAAATATTTGCCTGGCTCATCGGGAATTTCAAAACCAAAATAGGGGGCATCACGCGAAATATCCCAGGATTGCAACCCCGATTCAAACCATTCATTCAACTTATGCACGACCCCTGGTTGTAAAGTTCCACTACCTACCCATTCCTGCAATAGGTTTTCAAAATTTGATAAGTTGACAAATAGGTGTTCTGAATCTTTTTCTATCGGCTTCGCGCCAGAAATAGCAGATACCGGGTTTTTTAAATCTGTGGGATTGTAAGTTTTACTGCATACTTCACAACTATCACCATATTGATCTTCTGCGCCGCATTTTGGACATTCGCCACGAATAAATCTATCAGGCAAAAACATTTCTTTAACGGGATCATAAAAATGACGAACAACGCGACGTTCAATATGCCCTTTTTCCTTCAATCCCTGATAAATTAAATTAGAAAAGTGTTGAGTTTCAGGGCTATGGGTGGAATAATAATTATCAAATCCGATGGAAAAATCGGCAAAATCGCTTTGATGCTCAGTTTTGAAATGAGCAATCATATCTTCAGGGCTGATACCCTGTTTTTGAGCACGTAGCATAATGGGTGTACCATGCGCGTCGTCAGCGCAGACATAGTAGCATTCATGCCCACGCATTTTTTGGAAACGTACCCATATATCAGTTTGGATATATTCCACTAGGTGCCCAATATGTATCGAACCATTTGCATAAGGTAATGCACTGGTAACTAAAATTTTTCTTTTTGTCATAATAAATTGCTGTCAATGAATAAATTAAAAAGAAATCCGATTTTTTTAAAAAATCTGATTTCTAACACGCACGCTAATTTTAATAACATTTGAATAACACGTTAAGACTGAGTAATTTCCACATATATAAAATAACATTATTCACCTTAAGATGCTTATAGTTTTTTAGATAAAATATTTTCAGGATACAAAACAATGACTGATAATTAATAATTAATATGTTTATACGTCGCTTACCAGTTTATTTATTATTAGATTGCTCTGCATCTATGACAGGGCAAGCTATTGAACAAGTCAGACAAGGGCTTAGAGCTTTATTAGATGATTTAAGTACCGAGCCGATGGCTATTGAAACTGTTTATTTATCGGTGATTACATTTAATAGCACCGCTCAACAATTAATACCCTTAACGGAGTTGATGCAATTTAAAGAGCCTAAAATACAAGCCAGTGGTGCAACGGCATTGGGAGCTGCCCTACGTTTATTAAAAAATTGCTTAGATAAAGAAGTGCGTAAAAGTACCAAAGAGCAAAAAGGTGATTGGAAACCGTTAGTTTTTTTGATGACAGATGGTATGCCAACTGATTCTTGGGAAATTGTTGCCGATGAAATCAAAGAATTGAAAATGGCTAACTTAATTGCTTTTGCCGCGGGAAATGGAGCAGATGTGGCTAACTTAAAGCGTATGACGGATATTGTCTTAAAATCTGAGGAACTTTCTCCAGGGGCTTTGAAAGCTTTTTTCCAATGGATGAGCCAATCCATTTTACGAACTGGTAAAAGTGTACAGGTTATGGCACAAAGTGCTCCGGTTGATTTGCCCCCTCCGCCACCGCAAATTCAGATTGTTCCATAGGTAGGGGATAGAACTTTAGTGGTTATAATGGCACCTCAATAGATAGAGCTTCATCCTTTATTATAACGCACTGATAGCGACTGGAATAGTCTGGATGTTCAACTTTAATGACATATTGACCAGGTTCAAGGGGAATCTCTTTTGTATATTTTTGTTTTATATTCATTATTTTTATTGTGCTATTAGACGGTACCGGGTTAACAGTTAAACGATACATTTTATTTGACTGGGCATTTTTTTCCTGAACCATTGTGGTTTCAAAGATTGTTGGATAGGTTAGCTTGAAGAAGTCTTTTATATCATTTAAAAAAACAGAGTATAACGAAAAGATAAAGAGCCAAAATAAACCAGCTTGATTACGTCCAATTTTACGTTCATTTGAAATTTGTTTTTTAAGGTTTTTCTTTTCCTTTTTAGAGTTTTGTTCCAAAACACGTAAATTTTGTGCAAGTTCCTTAGTTTTAACAGCAAGTTCTTTATTTTTAGTACTGAATGTTGTTTGGAGTTCTTCACGTTTTTTTTGAGTGTTTTTTTCAAATTGTTTAAGTTGCTCACTTTTGCGAGATAACAACTGAATTAGTTTTAAAGCGATTACTAAAAGTATTAAAGAAAGAAAAATAATCTTTAGCATTTCCATTTTTTGCACCTCTTTTGCACCTCATTAATACCCGAAATTAAACCTGCCAGGTTTTGGAAACCTGGCAGGTTTTGTGAAGTTATTTATGTGAAAAACTATAGTTACTGTTTTTTTTAAATCCTTTTTATTATAACTTATGCACACAAACACCCCCTCTCCACTTACAATATATCAAAATATTACCACACACCTGGAAAAATTTATCACTGGGCAAGCCCATGCAATTAGAAAACTATTAGCCGCTTTCGCCAGTGGTGGGCATGTATTATTAGAAGATTTGCCTGGCACGGGTAAAACAACATTGGCTAAAGCACTTGCACAATCCTTACAAATGAACTTTCAGCGCATTCAATTTACCCCGGATTTATTGCCATCAGATATTTTAGGGATATCCATTTTTGATCAGCGTAGCCAAAACTTTCGTTTTCATAAGGGTCCTGTTTTTAGCGACATTTTGCTAGTAGATGAAATTAATCGAGCCTCTCCCAGAACGCAATCTGCTCTATTAGAAGCGATGGGAGAAAAACAAGTTAGTATAGATGGTAAAAGGCATTTGCTCAATGAATCGTTTTTTGTTATCGCCACCCAAAATCCTATCGAATTTCATGGTACCTATCCACTGCCAGAGGCGCAAATGGATCGCTTTGCCATGCGTTTTAGCTTAGGCTATGTCAGTGCCGAAGAAGAAGTCGCCATTTTATCCGCACAACAGCAACCTATAAATACTCCCAAAGCATGTGCGACTCAAGATGAGATTGATACATTAAAGCAAGCGGTCCAAGCGGTGCGTATCAGTGATGAATTAAAACGCTATATCGTTGATTTAGTCGCAGCCACTCGTACCGCTACCGGGGTGCAAATGGGCGCAAGCCCACGCGCTTCATTGACTTTGATGAAAGCAGCACAAGCATTAGCCCTATTTGACGGAATGGCATTCGTCACGCCTGAGCAAATTCAGGAAATTGCGCTGCCAGTCATTGCTCATCGCCTAAAGATTGATTCGCAAGCACATTTTAGTGGTATGAGTGAAAAAACTGTGGTGGAAGATATTTTGCGCGAAGTTGAGGTGCCTATTTAAGTAAAAAATCTGATTTTTTTCAAAAATAGAATTTCTACTGATTCTAAATTCACGATTCCCAATCCCCATGAAACGCTTTTTATTTCATAATTTTCGTATTGTATATAACCTAGATCGCTGGATGCGACAGCGTTTTACCAAAGCTGGCTTATTAATACTCACTAGTTTAATCGTAGCAGGTGCATTTGGTATTGATACACGACAAAATTTTGCTTATCAATTGTTCTCCCTATTATTGATACTATTACTTTTAGCCTTTCTGAGTAATTTACGTTTTCGATTACAAGCCAAAGTGCAACGTGAATTACCACCGTTTGCCACAGTAGGTGAAACATTATATTATCAAGTCAAGATACAAAATAAGACTCAAAAACTACAACGTAGTTTAACTTTGTATGAAAATATCAAAGTCAACCCACCCAGTTTTGAAACTTTTCTAAAAGCTAAGGAACCAGGGCATGAAAAACGTAACGGATTTGATAATTATGTCGGCTATCCCCGTTGGCTCTGGTTAATGCACCTTAGCAAAGGAGCAAATGTGACGGAGCAAAACTTGCCCCCCCTTCCGCCATCTTTAATGAAACCTTTAAAAGTTAAAAATGATAGAACTAATAATAGGGCTTCAATCTCAATAAAAATGACACTTGAGCCTTTGCGGAGAGGTTATGTGCATTTAACCGGTATGATCATTGCCCGTCCTGACCCTTTTGGACTTGTGAAAGCCCCATATACCATTAATGTATCAGATAGCCTATTAGTCTTGCCGAAACGTTATCCGGTCGGTGAAATTTCATTATCAGGCTCAAGAAAATACCAACGCGGTGGGGTTAATTTAGCTATGTCAGTGGGGGATTCTGAAGAATTTATTTCTTTGCGCGAATATCGCCCTGGGGATCCATTGCGACATATTCATTGGAAAAGCTGGGCGAAAATAGGTAAACCTGTTGTCAAAGAATTTCAAGATGAATTTTTTGTCCGTCATGCCCTGATTTTAGATACTTTCACGGAACAAGCCACTGGCGACATTTTTGAAACGGCAGTTTCTGTTGCCGCCTCTTTTGCCTGTGCGCCGCGTAGCCATGAAGTTTTATTAGACTTAATGTTTGCAGGCACCCAAACTTATTGCTTTACCAGTGGGCGCGGTTTAGCCAATACAGATAAATTATTGGAAATCCTTGCCTGTGTAGAAGCTTGCACCGATCAACCTTTTTCCCGATTGCCTCCCTTAGTGATGGAACAAGCAACTTCCCTCAGCGGTTGTATCTGTATTTTATTAGATTGGGATACCCCCCGCCAGCATTTTATACAGTCACTGAAAAACTTGGGGCTTCCCCTATTGGTTACGGTGATAAGTTCGACGGAATTAGAAATTGATCATAAGGCATTTCCTGAAGTGCATGTTTTGCCGCTCAATGCCATTGCCGATGCGTTGGTAAAATTATCTTAATGATGGAATTAGAAACCGTTTTTTGAAGAAACTTGGTTTCTTCAATTTTTAGGGGATTAGTAAAAATGGCATTCTCATGGGTAGATTTTGCTGTTTTGTTCTTATGAGAAGTGTCTCATAAGTAAATTTTGCGCTTTTTTACACATGATGAATGTCGTTTTTCATTCCCTAAATGCACTCACTATAAGATTAAGCAAGGGTTGATTTATGTAGTACGATGTTTTCCAAACTTTTTCTTTTTGTAAAAAACCGTCTTCAACTAAAATGTCTAAATACTTAGTCGCTGTCTTTCGTGATACGTTTAAATCTTTTTCAATAAAACCTATTTTAGTATAGGGATGTTTAAATAGATTATTCAGTAAGTCTTGACTATAAATTTTGGGTAACGTTTTTTTAAGCCGATTCTTGTAATCCATCATTATAGTTTTTATTTCAATAATGAGGGCAATCGTTTGTTCAGAAGTTTGTTCCACAGCATCAAGCATATAATGTACCCAAGCTTCCCAGTTGTTTTTATCTCTGACTTCTTGTAGCAGACGGTAATAATCTGCTTTGTTGCGGGTAATATAGCGACTCAGATAAAGTGCCGGTAAATCCAAAAGTTGATTCAGTATCAGGTAGAGAATATTGATGATACGTCCCGTACGTCCATTACCATCATAGAATGGATGAATACTCTCGAATTGATAATGAATAATCGCCATGCGAATTAAAGGATCGAGATCATCGTTTGGCACATTGATATATTGTTCAAGATTATTCAACAGTTGGTTTATCATAAGATAATTTTGAGGTGGGGTGTAAATGATCTCACCAGTTTGTTCATTTTTAAGCTGAGTACCCAGTTGTTTTCTAAATCCAGCCTCATTTTGTACGATTTCTTGTTGAATAGTGCGAATATGATTCAATGATAAAAAGCCCTGTTGTTTAACCAATTGAAATCCAGTTTGTAAAGCGTGTGCATAGTTTTCGACTTCTTTGACAGCTGGATTTTTAATCAAGTCAGCAAACAGATTTTGCTTGTAAATTTCATCGTATGTCGTGACAATATTTTCTATCGCCGAACTGTCTTTTGCTTCCTGAATATAGAGCGTATTTATTAGGATAGCAGCATTGGGTATAGTATTGATAACACCTTTTAATTCGGCTAATTTTCGGTTAGCAGTGATAGTTTTTTTTAGAATTTGCTTTGTTTCTAAATCAATTGCCGGCGGTAATTTTGGTAGCCAGAAGTTATTCATGTTGTCATAAATTTCTGTTTTACGGTTGATGATTTTAAGAGGAATAGTGGGATGCGGCGTGCTAGCCACCTATTTTAACTGAATTAGTGGTGGGTTTCGCTATCGCTCTACCCACCCTACGCGCTACGCTCTATAAAAAAACTTTAAACCGGTAGAAACCTGCCAGGTCTTAAAGACCTGGCAGGTTTGCGCCCTTTCGATCAGGCGCTATTTAAGAGGCAAAGCTTGTGACATTTCTGGAATTTTCAGCCTTATACCTGCCACCTTAAAACGATCCCAAATGCTAAACAACATTTTAGACTTCACTTCTGAAGTTTCTACACATTTGCTATCAACAAAATAGCTAATGGCAAAGTTCATTTTGAGATCGGCAAACTCCAATAAATGGACTTGAGGAGCAGGATCACTCAAAATGTTTGGCATGGTTTCAAGTATCCCTTTGATAACATCTTCAACCAGATGAGGATCGCTGTGGTAACTAACGCCAATCTTTATGGTTGTTTTTTCAATTAAGCCTTCTGCATCTTCTTCAAGAAATTCACCAGAATTAGTAAAAGAACCGCTTATAACCTTAGAGTTAGGTACAATGATTTTTTGATCATCTTCACCTTCAAGCACTAAAGAACGTATTCCAATACGTTTGACAGTCCCCTTAAGGGAACCAATCGTCACAAAATTACCCACTCGAAGTGGACGTTCTACCAATAACAAAATGCCGCTAATGAAATTATTGACGACATCTCGCATACCAAAACCAATTCCAACCCCCATAGCACCAGCAAATACACTTAATGCCGTGGGATCTATTCCTATAATCTTGAAAACAATTAAAAACCCAATGAACAATACTATGTATTGAATAAATACAGACAAACTATGTCGTATGCCCACATCAGCGATATTTAAGAAAAACCACCGATAACTAATTCCACGAAACCAGCCTGCTAACCAAAATACTATCCAAACGACTAAAACTGCCAGTATGATATCGATTAATTTTAGTTGATTGCCGTTATCAAAAGTGACCAGGGGAAAGTTAAATACTTGCACTATACTTTCCTTGATAGCAACATTTTCATACCAGCCAGTCAACCAAAAAAACATGATGACAGCCAACCCGAGCAGAACTAATCTAAGCAAATTCTGTATGAGAGGGATTAGATCCTCTGCCCATAGCGAACCACTTTCACCTCGTTGTAAAGCCGAATTTTTCCACAAAGTCATTAAAACACTAAGGAGTCCTGTAGCAATGAGCCAACCACTCAATACCAGCAAAAACAGGCTCAAGTATTTAGCGATAGTCGAACCAAGAACAACATAGCCGGTTATTCCTAATATTGACACCACCAAAATGATTCCTGGCAATACTAAGGTAATAATGTTAGTTATCAATCGCCAATAACCGCTGACATTAGTTATTATGAGACGACGTACTCGCATAAATAGCGGTATGGCTAAAGCCAATAAAACCATAAATATACTATCAACCAAATCAAGCAGCCTTGAAGAAAGCTTACCTTCCGGTTCCAGATGTATAAAGGTAATCGCAGCAATCAAGATACCTAACCCAATAACAATCCAACGTATTTTCCGATGGAGTGTTGTCATAATCTCTTTGGATTTATTGGCTGGCAGCGATAACGTAAAACCAGATAGTTTTAATTTAATTTTTGGAGCCAATAACAATCCAGACAAATTGACGAGCAGTTTAGTAATTAACCAAGCTAATAAAAAAATCAAGGCAACAGTAGTGCTTTGTTGATTCGGTTGCGCTAGCCAAATGAGTAATAGAAATATGCCAGTGATAGCAATGCTTATAGCGTTTAATCGCCACAAATGTAACCATAAGGTTGCTTGTTCAAGAAAACGACTACGTTCTTTTACCCGAGTTATCCAGGTATATAAAGTAGATAGGAAAATAACGAAACTTAACCAAATCAGCGTAGCAATACCAATAATAAGCAGGCGTTGCTTGTTCGTTTGTTCAAAGGCTTGTTTAAAACCACGCCCTGCCAATTGCAATTGCTGGACAAAAAGACCTGGTACAGTACTGATTTCTACGAAAAGGCTTTGCCATTCAGATATACTGGAAGGCAAATTTCGTTGTCTCAATAGGGCACGATAGGTATTCGTGGTGTAAACTTCCCCAAGCAACTCTAGTAGTTTGTCGCCTTTTTTTAGTAAAGGCGGTATTTTATTCAATTCACCTTGTAAACTGGCTTTAAGTTTGCTTAATAGCTTTAGGGCTTGGTTATAATCTTGGGCTTGCTTTCCGCTCAAATTTGCAGCATGTTCCTTAGCGACTGCCTGTTGTTCTCCCAAAATGGATATTTTACTTTCTAATAGAGTTTGTAGAACTTGGATATCCTGGAGTAAAGAATCAAGTTCGTTAGTAATGGCATTGATATTTTCAAGTTGGCTTTGAAAAACTTCCGTTGTTTCTTTTTGTTCGTCTGCTGTTTTTTGCCATTGCTCAAGTTGCTTATTAACATAGCTCGTTTTTGATTGGCGCATAGCCCGTTGTGCCAGTTCATCAGCTTCTTGAATTTGCACTTCAAGCAAATAACGCTGTGCTAAGTTTTCCGACAATGCTGGTATCAATTCCAATTTTTGGCGTAGTTCAGCTGCTAGATCAAGATAGCGTTGTTGCTCCTGTTGGATTTGCTTTTCTAATGCTTGTTTTTGCTGAACTCTATACACTGCTTGTAATTTTTCAAACCATTCAGTTGCAAGCCCTAAACGTTTGTTAGCTTGTTCACTACGTTGTTTAAAAATGTCAAGCGATTGTTCTTTTATTTCAAACATCTCTTGTTGTAGCTTAAGATCATTTTCAAATACGGCAATTCTTTTATCGTGTAACGGCTGTTGTTCTGGTTCAACCGGCGGCGTTTTGCGGAGATATTCCAGTTTTTTCTCTAGTTCCGTGATGTATTTGGATAGACTCTCTAAATTAGTTTCAGCACTTTGATGCTCTAAGTCAATATTTTTGACTTCAACGCTTGTCGATTGTTTAACCAAAAGAGCTTTTTCAACCATTTCTTTTAACACATCAACTGTGTATTCTGCGGTTTCCAGGGCTGTTATTTTATTAGGCAAATCTTTTTGATCTGCTTGTAAAGTTTCCCCGTGCTGCTTAAAAGCCGTTTGAGCATCGACTACTATCTGTTCTTGCTTTTTAAGCAAACGTGTTTGTTCCTCATTTTTCAGTTGCCCATACCAATCAAGAGCGAGAATGGCTTGCTTGATGATGACTTCACTCTGAGCTTTGAGCCGTTCAAGATATTGTTGCTCAAGTTCAATAGCTTGTTTATGCAGGGCAATATCCTTCTCAACTTTAGAAATTTGTTGATTGTGAGCCACAGTAAGTTCAGCACGCGAAAATTGAGTGAGTTCCTCAAAGGAAGTCTGCAATTTAGTGAGAGTTGCCGTTTTTTTATCCAGACTATCTTGAACCGTTTGGCGTTCCCCCCGCCGTTTTTCTACCTGTTGATTGGCAGTTTGTTGTTTCTGAGCCGCTTCTTCTAACATTTCGGGGGTAACTTCTTCAATTGTTATTAACCCTTCTACGTTTTTCGGAAATGCTTGTTCTTCGGCTTGCAAGGCGACACGAGTCGGTTCTAATGCGGCTTGAAGTTCATCAATGAGTGATTGCTGTTCTTTAAACCATTGCTCGGTTATGGCAATTGCTGAATCCGTCATTTCAGGATCAGCTACCTGTTCTGCATTTGCGGATAAACCAACTGCGCTTATCCACACAACTAATAAGCTGTAAAATAATAATTTAAATGAATACATGTTTTTAAACTTCCAAATATAAAAGAACCAAGTAGGGTGGAATTAATCCACCCATGTTTTAGAAACTGTAAACCAGAGTAACAGCAGTGATCGTATCAGTACAAAACGAAAATTCGTGCGAAATATAATTCACCATTTACAATTCATCAGTCGGTATCAGTTCTTCAGTCATAATCTGAACTCCAATACTGGAAATAGGTACATAATACTGCTCTATTTCCACTATATATATATTGTCATCTAAATGACAATGCTTAGTTTCTTTAACGATCATTCCAATGTCAGCCTTTTTGGGATAAAACTTATCCCAACCATCTTTACCACCCTTCTCCTTCATTTCCTGAGTGGTCCATGTTAGGCAATCAGTGGTGTTGATTAATTCATAAATTTGCTCAACATCCGTTATCTGTGCCTTCCTTGGAGGCTGGGGCAACTCTTCATCAATAGATGGTTGGGATTCTGTCGGGGCGGCAACAACCGGTTCACTAGATGGTTTTGATGCGACACTTGAAGGCGGTTGCAATTGTGCGTCAAATTCTGCCAGGCTCGGTGATTGGGGGTTAACCTTATGTAAACTAGCTAAATAACGCTTGGCTTTATCTTTTTGCCCCTTTTCCAAGGCACGTTTGGTCCACTTGACATAACGCGCCTCAATTTTTTCCATACCAGCTAACGCTTCAGCATTAGTCGCTTCTATTTTCAATACTTTTTGATAACATTCTAAAGCAGTTCCACCATCACCGCTCGTTAAACGATTAGCTTTAAAATGTTGTTCACATTCACGCAACTGCTTTGACACATCTGATGCAGCGTAAACGTGGCTTATCAAAATTAAACATAGTAGGCTAAAACGGAACATCATTCTTAATATTCTCCTTCCTCAAAAAAACTTTAAACCGGTAGAAACCTGCCAGGTCTTAAAGACCTGGCAGGTTTACGCCTGGGTTTTCGGTTAGGTATCGACAGATAACACATCTCCCTCACGAAGGAGTTTATCTATTTCCATTTCAGATTCAATGGCATCAACCTCTTGCTGCATATCTTCAATCGTATTGTCGATAAGACCAATATCGGTTTCCATGTCAGTGTACTGTTGGACATTACGCATGGCATCTAGCATATCTCGCTTAGCCTCTAACGTTTTGATCTTCAATACCATCAAGTCGCGGTCATCTTTCAACTGACGGTACGTTTCGAACAGCTTAGTTTCCGCCACCTTAATTTGTCCGAGAAAAGTTTCCATCTCCTGGATAGTACTATCCAAAAGACTGATTCTCGCTTCAGAACCACCTGACTCTTCAAGTTTGGCAAGCGATGCTTTTCTTGCACTGAGTTTCCGTTCAAACGTCTTTTGCGACACCTTCACCTTGACAAGATTAGCCTTGACTTCGACTATCTTGTTGTCGTACTTCTGGATGGCGATATCGCCCTTCCCAATCGAACCTTGAATCTGATCGAAAACGCGGTTTTTGAGTACATCTATCGTCGCTCGCCCTTCTTCGCTACAGCCAAGGGGGGCTAATAGAACGATAAATGGTAGTACAAATTTGAGTTTATTCATAAAGTTCTCTCTCAATGGTTAATTTAGTGATTTCAGCATTAGCCAAAATTACTTTAGCATCTTCTAACAGTTTTTCAGCAACTTTGCTGAATTTTTTTCTACCTTGTATCTCATCGATTTTATAAGCTACATAAGCACCCTCCACTTTCAAGTTGATGTTTTCCAACGTAAACTTTTCCCATTTCGTGACATCCAACCTGGATAAAAATAAGTAGGAAAATAAAAGTTATCAGACCTGCCATGTTTTGAAAACCTGGCAGGTCTTAAAGCCAAAATATTTATCTGAACATCTATATATGCCTTCCTCAATTATAATATTTTTGCACACCATTTTCAAAAATTATATTTATATAAGATAGCCATTTTATGGAAAAATGAGTGTAGGGGCGAACCTGCGTGTTCGCCCTTAACTTGCCCCTTACAATTCTAATCATTAAAAATCAACTTACCTTCAGCCATCGTAGAACGCATCATACTAGATAGATTATTTAAATCTAATTTGATGCCCTCTTCAGTGTAAACAGCGCGTAAGGTATATTTCCCGACTAAATCGGGTGGCACCGTAATGTCTAAGACACGGTGGCGCGTTTGTTCTGCGGAAACATTGCGTTGTAAAGGCAATGGTTTTTGGCTAAGTTGCCATATTTGTCCTTCTTTTTTGGACGGTGTCACAAACCATGTACTTTCACCGATAGATAAGCTGAGCCAAATATCGACAGGTGCCTTACGAGCCGTTTTTTCAATTATATCAATCATTATCGAATCGCCAGTGACATATTTGGTTTTTATGCCATCAAATACAATCTTAGTCAATTCGACTTTGCCCAATTTAAGCACTTGCAAGCGTCGTATGATTTGTGCCACGATGTCACGAAACATGTCTTCGCGCAACATTTCATCTTCTGCCCACATGGCTAACACAGCCGTTTCATCAAAGATATAATCACGTAGCAGACTGAGCTGTTGTTTTTCGAGTAGTACCGTGCCATCTGGTTTTTGCACTTCCATTTCAACGCGATAATTGAGTTCATATTCTACCTGTTGACCTGATATGGATGAAACTGTCAGTACTCGCCGGTCTATCGCTTCATTGCGGAGATACAATACTGCTTGCGCTGCATTCGCTGTGGGAACAATTTGCACCCCTTCTTCTATCATGCGGAGTCCAACACCTTGTGTTATTTTATTAGCAGATTCCGATTTAATATGCACAAAGGTGAAATCAAATCCACTCGAACCCCGTAGATGAAAACCACAACCGCTAAAAACCAATATTCCTCCGGCTAAAACCGCTACCAGCATAATTGATTTCATACGACTACCACATTGACTAGTTTTTTAGGCACCACAATCACTTTTTTTATTGTTTTACCGGTGATAAAGCGTTGTACCTTGGGTTCATTTAAAGCTGTTTTTTCAATCGTTTGTTTATCAGCGGCTGCCGATATGGTGATATGCCCCCGCAATTTGCCATTGACTTGAACCACCATTTCTATTTCATCTCGCGTCAACGCGCTTTTATCAACTTGTGGCCAGGCAGATTCCATAATGGACCCAGAATGACCCAATGCTTTCCACAAGGTTTGTGTGATATGAGGTACGATGGGCGACAACATGAGTACCACTGTTTCTAAACCTTCTTGAACGACGGCACGACTTTGGGGGCTGTCTTCGATACGGCTTAAAGCATTGAGCAATTCCATCATGGCAGCAATTGCAGTGTTAAACGTATATCGACGACCAATGTCATCACTGACCTTTTTAATCGTTTCATGCACTTGGCGGCGCAATGTTCGCTCTGCATTGTTCAATTTATTCGCTGTTAAAGTAGGTGCTGGGGGTTCAATATGTATCAGCACTTGTTTCCAAAGACGCTTCAAAAACCGAAATGCACCCTCGACACCACTATCAGACCATTCTAAAGATTGTTCAGGCGGCGCAGCAAACATAACAAATAGGCGCACAGTGTCAGCCCCATATTCATCAATTAAACTTTGGGGATCAACGGTGTTGCCCTTGGATTTTGACATTTTGACACCGTCTTTGAGTACCATACCTTGTGTCAAAAGGTGCATAAATGGTTCATCGCCCTTAACTAACTCTTCGTCGCGCATGAGACGGTGGAAAAATCGCGCATATAATAAATGCAAAATGGCATGTTCAATACCACCAATATATTGATCAACCGGTAACCAATAATGCACCTGCTCATCTAACATCCCAGTGTCACAAGTCGGACTCGCATAACGGGCATAATACCAAGACGATTCGATAAAAGTATCAAAGGTATCGGTTTCACGCCGCGCCGGTTTGCCACATTGAGGGCAAGAAACTTCATAAAAATGGGGATCGTGCTTTAAGGGAGAACCCGTTTTATCCGGGACCACATCCTCAGGCAAAATCACCGGTAAATCAGATTCTGGCACCGGCACCGTTCCACAATCAGGGCATTCAATAATGGGAATCGGACAACCCCAATACCGTTGCCGAGAGATACCCCAGTCGCGTAAACGATAATGGACTTGTCGTTGCCCACGCCCCTGTTTTTCTAAAAATTCAGCAATTGCGACAAAAGCTGATTGTGAGTTTAAACCTGTAAATTGCCCCGAATTAATTAACACGCCCTTATCAACAAAAGCCGCCTCTAATTTATCTTGCGCTTGCCCCTCTTTTGGTATAATCACTTGCTGAATCGGCAAACCATATTTTTTGGCAAATTCAAAATCGCGTTGATCATGGGCAGGTACTGACATCACCGCTCCAGAACCATAGCTCATTAATACAAAATTGGCTACCCATAAGGGCAAAGCTTCACCTGTAATCGGATGAATCGCTTTTAAGCCGGTATCCATCCCCAACTTTTCCATCGTCTCAAGCGTCGCCTCAGCAGTGTCCTTTTTACCACATTCTTTAATAAAATCAATGAGTTGCGGATTATTTTTCGCTGCCTCAAGGGCCAATGAATGCTCTGCTGCCACTGCCACATAAGTGGCACCCATTAAAGTATCCGGGCGCGTTGTGAAAACCTTTAAATCTTCATTGCCCACTTTAAATTGAATTTCCACTCCTTCAGAACGACCGATCCATTGACGCTGCATTTTCCGCACGGCATCCGGCCATGTCCCTTCCAATTTATCCAAACCCTGTAATAATTCTTCAGCAAAAGCGGTAATTTTCAAAAACCATTGTGGGATTTCGCGCCGCTCAACCAGGGCACCTGAACGCCAACCCCGTCCATCTATCACCTGCTCATTTGCTAATACAGTGTTATCCACCGGGTCCCAGTTAACCGGGGCAGTTTTTTTGTACACCAACCCTTTTTTATATAGCTGAATAAATAACCACTGCTCCCAACGGTAATAATCCGTATCACACGTCGCTAATTCACGTTCCCAGTCATAACCTAAACCGAGGCGTTTCAATTGTTGACGCATATAAGCGATATTTTCGCGTGTCCACTTAGCCGGTGGCACATTATTTTTCATCGCCGCATTTTCCGCCGGCAAACCAAAGGCATCCCATCCCATAGGCTGCAAAACATTTTTGCCCTGCATACGCTGATAACGGCTAATGACATCACCGATGGTATAATTACGGACATGCCCGATATGGAGTTGTCCACTGGGATAGGGAAACATAGAAAGGCAGTAAAATTTTTCCCTGTTGGGATCCACCACCGCTTTAAACGGCTGTTCAGCTTCCCAACGTTTTTGAACTTCTAATTCAATCGTTTCGGGTGTATATTGTGTTTGCATAGATTTTATGAAATTGTTAGAACTTGATGTTTAACTTTTTAAAGTCTGATAGCATCAAGCTATTTTTGGCAAAATTTATAAGGGCAATCCATCTATTTCTTATTTTTTATAATTATACAACAATTAGGGGTATTTTTTCAAAATACCAACAAGTGATGGTGGGTTTCGCTACGCTTGCTTTTATTTAAAAAAGGACATATAATATTTAGCTCGCGTAGGGTGGGTAGCTAAACCCACAGCACCGAAAAATGATTTTCGTTTCCCATTAATTTCGGTGCGTTGTGTTTTCTATCCACCCTACACTCGCTTACTATGAATTTGATAATTATAGGTGAGATAACTTATGGGAAGAAGACGACGCAAAGGGGAATTCTTTGAATTTCTTACCGAGGTGATCAAATCACCTCATGGCTATATTTGGGGCATCATCGCCTGCTTGCTGTTCTTAGCTCTTTCAGAATGGTTTATACCATTATTATTTCACAATGAATTTGACAAGATATTTCATCCGCTGTTTCAAATCCCCCTTAGAGCTATGGCTGTTTTGTCTATTATCGCTGCTTTAATTAATTGGGCAAAAAATTTCTGGTTAAATTCTTTACAGGCACCAAAAGTACATCACTCTGTCTTGAAGTCAAAAGAATTAAAAAAACTAGGTAAGCTAGAAAAGCGTCCAATATCGGAAGAGCAAAGAAATTATCCTGCATCACCTCCAATTGTCCCTACGACTGAAAAAAGTCTATACAAGATTATTTGTCAAGGTATTGCTATAGGACATAATCCCGATGAGGTCAAACAAAATTTAGCCATTCGTTTTAAAGTCGCTCCAGAAAAATTTGCTCCTCTTTTTAAAGGGAAAGTGACCATCTTTAAGAAAACAGAAGATTATGAAATAGCCTTAAAATATCAGGCTGTACTTAAAAAGATAGGCGTGTTATGTACTATTAGTGGCATTAAACCAAAAGAAACACAGAGCAAACCTGAAACCGACTATAAATTTGCCTCTAATAAACAATCTTTTCCAGAAACTGCTAAAGAAAAAGGATATCAATTTGAACAATTTGTCGTCAATAAATTTGATCGGCGGTATTTTACTCTGAAAGAGTGGCGTAGTGACAAGGGAATTGATGGTAGATATGCGGAATCCAATAAAAACCCAGATTTGGAATTTGAGTTCCATTTAAGAACTGTGAGGAAAACCTTTGCCGTAGAATGTAAATGGCGGCAAAACTATTATCGCGGTGGTGTTGAGTGGGCAAAAAAAGGGCAAGTAGCACGTTATAATGCTTTTGCTACCAAGAGACAAATTCCCGTTTTTGTCATCATTGGCGTGGGTGGAACACCTGATGATCCCAATGACATCTTTGTGGTTCCATTAAAAGTGCTTAAATATCCTCATGCTAAAGCGGAATATTTAGCTAAGTGGAAAAAAAGTGGAAATAAAAACTTTTTCTTTAATACCCAAACAGAGTTATTGAAATGATTACCAGCTCGCGTAGGGTGGGTAGCAGGGCGAACACGCAGGTTCGCCCCTACAAATGATTTTCGTTTCCCCATTAATTTCGGTGCGTTGTGTTTTCTACCCACCCTACCTGACTCAACCAATTTAAGAAACAAACAACGGATTTATCAAGGAAATGGGAACCAGCAAATAGATTCCCTCATGTTTTCACCGTAATAAGTTGACGAATAATATCTTTTGTATGACGCAGCACACTAAAAATAGTTATCAGTTCTTCTTTTGTAGCATCATAGGCTAGACTTTCACTGTATGTTTTTCCATCAAGTATTACAAAGTACCAATGACGACCAATAATGTATGCTCCATAAATCGAATGCGGGTGGCGATTGATTGTTTGTGCGGCTACCATTTCTGCCAGTAATTGACCCAGCGGATCATTTGAGCTATGAAGCTGCTTTTTGTATTCATGGATAAAAAATAAGGCTTCTTTGGGAGAATGTATCCCTTGAGCGACAAGAAAATCAATCAGACCCCAGAGTTTTTTACCCTCAGCATATTCAACTGAGATTTCTCGTTCCATAAACGGACGAAAGGCAACATCATAAAAATCGATCATATTCAATAGCAGCGCAATAAAAGAAATTTTCAATTCTTCTTCATTCCAATCACGAACATGTAATGCGAGTTTTCGGGATAATTGATGTAAGCTCTTAGTTTCTTCCTCAGTGACACTGCTAGCGCCTTGAAGCCAAGATTGAAGTCCTTGATAGTTGGGTACTAGCGTCAATTGAAATTCTTCTTCCACCTCTTCGACAGTCCATTTTGAAAACGGTTTCATGCTTTTTTCCTCCAGTTTCTCAATTTTAGTGTGGCACTATCCAAATCAAGCGTTTCCTATCTGCACAAATTGGGGATGCACAGTGACACCAGTTTCGTTATCCGTATAATCTTTTTCAAACTGTTGGCGATTCTTTTCATCTATTGTCTCAATAAATAACACTAACCAAATCGAAGTCACACCTAACTGTTGCCCATATTTTGCCGCCTGAGCCAGTGCTTTACGATAAGCGCGTTGATTAGCAAAACTTTTCAATTCTAATCCAAACAATTGCCCTCCATGACGTATCAATAAATCAATTTGTCCATTACCCGTTGGAAATTCGGGTTGAACCACTCCATCATAACTGCGGAAAAA
>Ga0190358_1000088_pt1 | contig 34428 bp, 52 predicted proteins | sample 48721812_MG_FD_161666 | JGI IMG/M metagenome (GOLD analysis project Ga0190358, IMG submission 161666) | Hydrothermal vent microbial mat bacterial communities from Southern Trench, Guaymas Basin, Mexico - 4872-18-1-2_MG | ecosystem: Environmental > Aquatic > Marine > Hydrothermal vents >... | reverse complement strand
GATGGCCCTACCTTGTTGAGCGTAAAGTTTAGCCCCTTCTCCTAACAAAGCATTTGAGACTCCTAGAGCCTTAGATAATCCTAATAAAGAACTTCCTAATTTTCCTAAAGTTTCGTCACTTTCATTTGCAACTATTCTTATCTGAGCCATTTGATATTCCCAATCAATAAGGAATTTGATACTGTCTTTAGTAACATTAATAACCCCTAAAATAGCCCCTCTAATAGCTAACCATATCGGTACAACCGCTACTGACCTTATAGCTAATTTAGCGAATCCTTTAGTCATATCTGCTAATGATTTTGTTGTCTGTTTGGTTTTTTCTGTTAAGTTGCTAGAGGTTTGAGAAACTTTTTCCATTCCATCTGCTGTTCTTTTAAAAGAAACAGATACTTTCTTTCCCATATCCTCAAACACACCTGTTGTTTTTAGAACAGCTTTACCTGTTTTATCGAAACTTTCTTTAGTAGAAGCTCCTAAAAACTTAGCATCTTTACTTAGATTTCTGGCAAATCTTCTAGAGTTCTTTTCTGCCTCTTTCAAATCTGCCACATATTGTTTTAACCCTCTATCATCTACTACAGTTTTTATAATATGCTCAACCATAATTATCGCTTCCTTTTTCTAAATACTACACTAGGAATTGTAGAATTTCTATCTCTTACTTTTTTCGTCTTATTAGGCTTTTCTTCTCTTTTTCGTTGTCTTTCAGTATAAACTAAGTAAGCATCTACTCTCATATCGTCTTCTAAAAGTTCTTTCGTAATTAACTTATCTCCATTTGCTCTTTGTTCGTCCAGATAATTGTAAAGATGTAACCATTGTAAAAAATTAATCTGAAGGTCAAAAAGATCAGTTAAATTAGCAAATAATTGTAAAGAAGCTATATCTTTACTTTGACGATATAAAGTTTGCCATTTTTTAGATCTGGCTAATGTTCGTAAAGGATTATTGTTGTATCGCATCTTTAAATACCAATAATGATAAATAATATACTGCTCTAGTTATTAATTGTTCGTTAGTTTCTCCCTCTGCATTTAAAAATTCTTCATATGAAGAGAAAGCCCTTTCCCATTTTACTCCTACTTTTTTTTCAAAAAGCATATAAGAAAAGTAATTGTTCATATAATCTATCAACTGTTGTTCTATACAATACTTTAATAATTCCCTTTTTTTCTCATTAGTAAAGGCTTGTTCAACTCTTAATGTATGGATTTCCCTCTCTAACTGTTCTATTGTCCGTTTGTCTGTTACTGGCCCTAATCTTTCTTGAAGGTCTTCTTGTTTCTTTTGATTCTCCAATATTTCATCGTCCATTCTATTAATATCAATGCCTTTTTTCTTGTAAATAGTTATAAGTTGCTCCCTAAAAAGATTTTTATCGTTTTGAATGAGTTCTATATATTTATCATTTCTTAGTCGGTCAACCTCTCTTTTTTCTTTTGGAGTAGGTCTTCTTACTCTATATACTTCTTTATTGAAAGACCATTCTATCATACCATCTTTGATTATGGTTTCTAATTCTTCTAATTCTGAAATCTCTCTTAACTTGTTAGCTACTTTTTCTGCTTGTTTTAATCTTTCGTCCATACTTTACTCCTTTATATTCCAAGAGTTATTGTCAAATTCTATATAATTTGTATCTGTCCACTGTCCTTTTTTATCTTTTAAAAAATACTGTATAAATGTCTTATCAGCAGTTATCTTAATTTCTCCTATTGAAACTTTTTTCTCTTTTACATATTTTTCAATGATAAGTTCTTTTAAATCTTCGTGTAATTCTTGTAATGTATTTAAATCCATTTTTATTCTCCTTACATAAAAACACTTCTAGCGTTGTTTGCTAGAAGTATTAAATTTTATACCATAAGAAAAAGCTCTTATAGCTACTTTCAAATCTCTAGTATTTTCATAAATTAATTCTTTTACTGCTTTCTTGATTTGATTCTTATTATCATAAAGTTCAAATCTTTTCATGCATTTTCCGACGAGACATTTTGCAAACTCGTCAGTAATTTGATCTAAATATTCTTTTGATATAGTGTATTTTTCCATACTTATCTCCTTACCTAGTATTAGTACCTCAGAGAGGAGATAGGAAAACCTATCTCTCCTCTCTTTGGATTTTTATATTACAAGTTTCCTAACTGAGTATTATCACTACTAATTGTTAAACTTTTACCAGCAATAACATTCTCTTGGTTATTATAAGACTGTACTGCTATAGCATTGTTAACGTCAGTAGGAGATAATCCGTCAGCTTTGAAACCGTATTTAAAGGTTGACTTTGTATTGTCTGAAAAGAATTTTATAATTAAACTTGCGTTGTCTGTAAAATTCTCGACATCAATCAACCCATATCCTGCCACTTCTCCTCTTAAAACTTCTTCAATAGTGAAGCTCTCCATCAATCTACCTAAAGTAACTGTAACATTCTTATCTGCAATACCTCTCTGTACAACTAACTTGTTTCCAACTTCTTTCAAGTCTTCTCTTTCGAATGAAACATCCATAGTTACACTTTGTAATTTATAAATGTAATCACTTGAAGATGGTTTTCCAGAACCAGGCACATAAAGATAAATAGAAGCTGAATCAGCTTTTAATGCTACAGGATCAACATCATTAGGTGTCCATAATAAAGAAGGTGCTGTTCCTGAAGTGTAATACACTTTGATAACATCATCTGTTTGAATACTAACAATAGTTAATACTTTAGTTGAATCAGAATAAGTATAATCTGTTGTAGCTGTTAAAATAGTAGTTTCAGAACCCCTAACTCTTACAACTCTATAAATATACTTTTCTTCATCTGTAGCTCCTGCACTTACGTCTGGATTTGCTACAGGTGCTCTTGCACTTAAATCAATTTCATTATCTGAACCTGAACCTGCTAAATGTCTAGCATAAATGTAATATTTGTTATTACCTTGCCAAATCTTTGCTTCTTCTCCAACCAAATCAAAACTTCTTTCTACAATAGCATCTGGATCTCCTATACTAATAGAAAAACCTGCTGTTCTTAATGCTGGATATAACATAGTACCTATATCATTTCCATCATCGTCTGTTAAATAAGCTCCTAAATCGAAATACGGTGTTTTGAAATCATTCAATGTTAATGTATTAACTGAATCTGCCTTATTTGCAATTTTTCTCCAGAAATCCATTGACCCATATTCAAACTGAGTCATTGCATACCCTATAACTGGAGTTCCTTTCACGTACCCTACTAATCCATCGGTTCTACCAATCTCATTTACTTCTGTTCTATTTAACGAGATAGTAGGATCAATAGATTGAGCCCTGTCAATTTGTCCTGGTGCTACATCACCATTAATGGGGAAAATTAAAGGGTCATAGTCGCTTGCGTGAATTAAAGCCATAATTTAGTCCTCCTTAGACCGTTATGTTTATTCGAGTTTCCCTTCTACCTTGGAGACTCTTTCTCCTAGTACTTTTACGTCGTCTTTTATCTCTTTTCTTTCTTCTTTTGCGTCTTTTAAATCTTGAGCAATATGTTTTAAATGGTTACAAAATAATTTCCAAAACAAAAATATAATTACTGCTAGTTGTAATACATCCAACCCATATTTCTCTGCTATTTCTAAGAAAAATCTAAGCATGTTAAACCTCCACCTTTCCAAGTTCTACTGTTAAAGTTATTAAATGTCGGTAGCGATCTATAACATCTAATTCATTTTTATCAATGCCTAAATTTACGATACTATCATCAATATTTGTGATTCTTATTCTTCCATCCTGAACTTTACTTTGTACTGCTCCATTTTGGATGGTGTATTTGTAATAAGGAAACCCATTTTTTAATTTTTCAATTAAATAGTCTTTTAAATCTAATCTTTGACCATCATTCTCTCCAAAGATTTCAATTAAGACTAAAGGAATCCTATATACACTATTGTCCCCAATCTGAACTTTCCTATAGCTTGTATCGCTTAAATGAACCCATATTCCAGGTAGGTTGTTCTGATCTATCCTAGCAAATGCTTTCTCTACCTGAACATTTGTCCACGAACCTAAAACTAATTGATCTGATATATAATCAATTATAGTCGCTTCAATATTTCGACTTGCTCTATATTCTCCCATATTATCTTCCTTGTCTGAAAGTTTGAGTAATATCTTCTAATTTTTGTTTAAAAAAGAATACTGTTTTTTCAATGTAATGCATAGCTGGTATTGGATTTTTAACTCTGACTGTATGTGGCCCACCTTTCTTCCATCTCCCTTCTCTTCTATGTTCTGAAGATGGTTTTGCCTCTCCTGGGCTAAAAAATCCTAAAGGTAATAATTTTCCGACCAAATGCCTTGAACCGTAATTAATTGCTCTCCAATAAGGAGCTAGTTTATCTAGTATAGATATATTACCTATACTCCACCCATATACATCTCCGTTATCAAATTTCTCAACTTTTAAATTATCTTCTAATTCTTTTGGTTCTCCAGCTTGAGGTCTAACTTTATTTTCTTCTATAACATTAATCATTTTTTCAGAAGTTTCTTCTCCTAACTTCATAACTTCTCGTTTAGTAGCTTTTTTTCGAGTCTCTATATCTCGAATTAAAGTATCAAATCCTTTTTTAGTTATAAATTCTGTTTTTATCATGATTAAGTATTATAAATATAAAGTCTTAGAAAATCTCCCTCTTCTCTAACCTGCATCTTTCCATTTACCTTCCATCCTTTAAAATCTACCCAAACTCCATTCTCTTTTACACTAATTTTTTGAGATTTCTCTAAAAGATTTCTATGTTTTTTAAGTACCGAAATATCTTTAGCTTTATCTGCAACAACTCCTGTTATTTTCCATTTAATTTGACTAGCTACTAAATCAGTAACTATTCCTTTTATTGGAATAGGAGGTAGCAACGAAATCGTTGCATTTTTTTCAAAAGGGTCGTCTATGGTTTCTTTTCCCAAATAAACCCTTATACATTGTCCGTGTTCGTTAATTAATTCTTCTATCATAGTATTATCCTATAACTCTTACTTTGTATGTCCCTGTTAAAGGAGTCATACCAGTAAAGTCTAGTTCTATGTTATTAGTATCTACATAAGTAATTTCTGTAGGTAATATTTTATTATCCGAATTGTCGTAAACTATTACTACAGGATGTTCTATCCCTTGAGCATGGTTGATAGTTATTTTATTAGCTGTGAGATCTCCATTGTCAAAAGTCTCTCTGTAACTATCTGCTCCTCCACTACCTACTCCTCCACCTATTAAATAACTTGCTACTATTGTGTCATTAACATACGGTGCATCTACGAAGGTTATAGTATCCCCTGTAATAACGTAATCTTTAGCAGATCCTTCTTCTTGATGTACACCATTTAGATATAAATGAAGAGTTCCGCTTTCAGGTGTATTACTTAACGTGAAAACTTTATTACTTCCATTTACTAATCCACTAGGAGTTTCTGTAATACCGTTTAAAGAAGGTATCCAGTTAAATTCACCAGATGCATTATCATATTCTAAAATATACCCATCTACAGGACTATTTAGAGCTTTCATCTTACTTGGTGCAATAGTATCATCAAATATCTGAGTTCCTCTAATTTTTGTGTTTCTGTCTGCCATTATTTAACTCCTTAGAGTATATTTAATTTCTTAGCTACTATCTCTAATAACTCCTCTTTGTCTTCTTTTGACAAAGATTTGAAGTCTTTTCCCTTAAATTTTTTAAGGTTTTTTATTTTAATTGCTTCTGATTTTATTCTTTTAACAGCCATTTTCTCCCCCTATATTAATTCCAGCTTAAAGAACTAGCATGAAAGTTTAAGTCTTTATTATTTAAAGTTTCTATTTTATATTTCATTGAAGTTCCTGAAGGTTGTCCTGAAATATCTACAGTTCCTGTTAATATTCTTTTAGATGTATCGTAATCTCCTTCGTCACTTAAAGTAATTTGTGACCAAGTTGTTCCATCATCTCTAGAAGCATATATTTTCAAATCAGTATTTATAGTAATACTATCTACATCTTCTAACAACCCTACAAACCTAGTAGAATCTGCTTCTGCCTCTGCTGTAAAGGTTTCTGATACCAATACCATGTTCTCTAAAATTGATCTTTCAGATGTAGGTGCTGAAAAGTTGCTAGTATTTAAACATATTCCTTTGCAAATAAAGAAATCATCTAACCATCCTTTAAAGTAACTTGAACTGTTACCTTGCTGTCCTATATACAACGATGCTCCTAAATTAGGAAAATCATATGTTCTTGTATATGCTGTTCCTAAAATAGTTCCATTAACTGTTATAGCTACATCGTTAGCATTTCCTCCCCATCCTCTACATACTTCAATATAATACCACGTATCAGCAGAAGGAGTCCATGTTCTTTGAAATCCGTCTATATTTCCTGAGACTCCCCATTGAAATTCCCACCTATTAGGGGCCCAATTTAATCTCATTAAGTTATTTCCGTCTACATATTGACCCACAATACATTGCTGTCCAGTAGGAGTTCCATTAAATCTAATCCAGAATCCCCATGTGAATAATCCACTTCCCATATCCCAATCATTACTATCAGCCATATATATAGAGTCACTAGTGCTACTATCAAATTCTCCAGAAGCTGTTCCGTATTTCTTTTGTGTCGTATCTAATTTAGCATTTCCTGAAGCTGTTACTGAATGGTTTCCTGTTGAGTCTGTGAATGTTGTTGATTCGTCTGCTCCATTCATATTTAATAATAGTTTATAATTAGGATTAGATCTTGGAGAATAATAATCATCTGTTGAATTATAATCTAAACAATAAGACTCTGAATCTGTATTATGTGCAGAAGTTGGGACAGTAATAGTATCTGTTAACCCTACAACTGGACTTGCTCCAAATATATTTGATTTTATAATTCTAACTTCGTCCATATGACCGTTTAAGTAAAATGCTCCTAGACTTCCTATATTTAAATATCCAGATGTAGATTTTGTTGAAGAGTCGTCTGTGTAATTTACTTGACTACCGTCTACATAGATAGCATATAATGTTCCAACTTTACAAAGAGCTACGTGATGCCAATCAGTATCCGTAATTTCTCCTCCATAGCCTGTATTAATTACTTCTCCTCCTCCATCTGTTACTCTAAATCTGATTCCGCTTCCGTCTACGTGCATTATAGCCCAAACATTATCAAAATTTCCACCGTATCCATGTCCTATATAAAATTCTGTTCCTGAATGATCTGCATGTTTTACCCAAAAATCAACAGTCCAATCTTCAGACGTTGATGCACATATATCCCAATTTGAAGAGTCTGCTACTCTTATATAGTCGCTATCTCCATCAAATAATATAGAAGAAGATCCCCATTTATATTGAGCAGTATCTATTTGTGCAGTTCCTTGAAACGAAATTACATTCTGATAAGAAGAATCGTCTTCCGTAGAAGTAGTTCCATCTGAACCTTCGAAATGAAGTAATAATTTAGTTAATATTTCTGAAACTCCACTTTCGTCTTCGTATTCATCTACTATTGAATCTATCATATTAAATTGTGATAAAGATCCATTAACAGCGATTCTAAATGCATTTATCATTATATTGTCTTGGTTTTTAAATAAACCATTATAAATTTCTTCGACTGTAAGACTATATGTTCCATCTGTTAAGTCTTCTGTTACGTGTACGTCTCCTGTAACTTTTAACAGAGCAGTACTTAATTCCATGTCAAAGCTACCTGCTCCTGCTACAGTATGCCACTTGTGTTTATTTGTACTATGATCGTATCTATATCCTGCTTGATTATAAGTATCATCACTAAATATCAATCCAGCAATTTCTCCAGCATTTACTAAAAATTGTGTCCAAATATTTCCTGCTCCTTCTAATAAAAGTCCATGTGCGTCTGTAGGGGTGATTCCTGTATCAGAATAATTAACATGAAGTAAACTATAAGGAGATTGGTCATTTATTCCTAATTTTCCTGCTGTATCAAATCTTGCTACTTCGCTATTATTAATACCAATAGTAAGAGGGTGATTAGAATATGTTCCTATCATCCCTTCGTTAGTATCTGCTTTAGATCCTACTATAGAACCTGCAAAAGATTGAGCATAGTTATACACTAATCCTGTGTCTGTTTTTGCCCTAACATTTCCATCTACATCCCACGCATCTCCTGGCGTATCTGTATTAACTCCAGCATGACCTGTAGCAGAATCTATTAATATTTTCCTTGACCCATTCATTACGATTTCTAAATCGTGATTAGAAAAAGTTCCAAGTTGACCTTTTGAATCTAACGATTTTATTCCAGTCTGGACTGAATTAGTATCGTCTTCTGCATATATGAAAGGATCAGTACCATAAGCCTTTAAATAATCGTCTAATGTTATGAATCCTAAGACTTCTAAACTTCCACTTTTCATTGTGTAATTCTCCTTAGATTATTTTATCCTGAGATAACTACTACCGTCCAAGTTCCTGTGATAGTTCCATAACTTGACAAGTCTACACTCAGAGAATTTGTATCTGTAAATGTTATATCTGTTGGTATTACTTCCTCGTCGCTATTATTAGCTACAACTACTTTTACTATTTTATTACCTAAATTATGTGTAACACTTAAAATTCCAGAAGATAAATCGCCATTATCAAAAGTAGTTTCGTATCTTCCTTCTCCACCAGACATTGATGCCCATGTAAATTTAGCTTCTGATTCGTTGTATTGAGGTACATAATTGTCTACAGGAGAATTGGTAGCCTCAATGTCATTTGGCAAAATACTTCTAATTTGACTTGCTCTTACTCTTGTATTTCTTTCATTTGCCATTTTAATTTCCTTATACTATTTTAATATCATAACTAATGATATATGATTTTCCACATTTCTTACACTTCATTTCGTATTTAGTTAAAGAATCTACATAATCATTACCTGAAGTTCTTTCTTTTAATGGCATTAAGTAGAAATCTTTATTATTTTCACACATTGGACATTTAAAATTAATCTTTAATATTATCATCTTTGCTTTCCTTGTTTTCGGTTTGCAAATCTTTAAGGGCTAATATACAACCATTTAATTGAAATACTTTTCTTGTTAAATCGTCTATATTTTTCCTTGCGTCTGATATTTGTTTTTCATAATTTTGAATAATTTTAATTGCTTTATCTCTTTCTTCTATAGCCCATTTTAATTTAGTTTCTACTTTTTCTCTTAATACCATACCGTCTTTTGCTCTTCTTTTTTGCATTTTGTCTAAAGTAGCGTCTTGTCTTTCCTTACTTGGTCTTGCCATGTTATTCTCCTTATTGGGTAAAGGAGGGAGAATTAACTCCCTCCATTTACTTTAATTATTAGTTATTAATAATATAATGTATAATCAAAATATCTCCACTTATAGGTGCTTCAGCAAACTCAACTGTTGTACCTGTAAGTGTATAATCTTTACCTGAACCTGCTTCTTGTAATAATCCATTTAAGAAAACTTGAACTGAGTTTGTAACAGGAGTATTACTCAAAGTAAATTGAGTTGTTACACCATTACAATTTGCAGACTCGTTTTCTACCTGAATATCAGACTCAACAACATTGTCAGTAATAGCATCTACACTTAATACACCATTAGTAGCTGTTAAACCACTACCAGCCATAGCTGTTACTAAGTCTGCTACAGTTTCTCTTCTAGTATTACTATCTGTTGCATCTAAGAAAGCAATACTATCAGCAGATACATCTATAGCAACATCTGTTAATTCATGAAAAGCTATATGTAATTGTCCACCTGTTCCTGCTACACCAATTCCTGCTATAGCTGTTAAGAAATCAGCTACAGATTCCAATTTAGATGAACTATCAGTAGCATCTACGAAAGGAATAGAATCAGCACTAGTGTCAATTACAGCACCTGCTAATTCATTAAGATCAACTGCTAAAACTCCACTACTAGCAGAAATACCATTACCAGCCATAAAAGTAGCTAAGTCAGTTACTGTTTCTTGCTTATGAACATTAGAATCAGATGCGTCTGAAAAAGCAATCACATCTGAACCAGCAATGTCAGCACTTGCTAAATCATTAAAGTTTAAGAATAATTTACCAGCATCTGCTCCAGTACCGTATCCAATACCATTAGCACCAGCAGTCATAGCTTGTACTAAATCATCAATAGATTCTTTTTTAGTAGATCCGTCAGTTGCATCAATTATAACGATTTCGTCATTTGCTACATCTACAACAGCAGAACTTAATTCACTTAAATCTACTGCCATAACTCCACCACTTGCAGATAATCCAGTTCCTGCTAATCCTGTAGCTACATCGTCATTTATCATAGCATCTGTAACTTTAGTAGCTCCAATAGCTGTAACTCCAGCATTAGTTATTGTTACGTCTCCAGAAACTGCTACTGAATTAACATCTGTTCCGTCACCAATTAAAATATAACCGTCAGTTTTTGCATCTAAGTCTGTAGGTGCGTTAGCTACCCCACCAACTTTTACAGTACCTCTAGTCATATTTGCTAATTTAGCATTAGAAACACCATCATCCACTATATTTAAAGTACCACCAGCAAATTCTATAGTAGTACCATCCACTTCACTTGTTTTAATATAATCTTCAGCTAACTTTGTATCAGCGATACTTCCTGCTAACATATCGTTAGTAACACCACCTGAAACAATATTAAGAGTGCCCCCTGCAAACTCTATACTTGATCCATCTACTTCACTTGTCTTAATGTAATCTTCGGCTAATTTATCATCTGCAATACTTCCAGCTAACATAGCATTAGTAATACCAAGTGCTTTTACTCTAAGAGTATCAGCATTAATCTCGATAGAACTATCATCTACATTAACGTCTAAAGTATTCCCATCTTTTGTTAACCCTTCTCCTGCTACTATACTACCAGTACCTGAGATTTGCGTAAAAGCTAAATCATTAGTATCAATAGTATCAGCATCTGCGTTGTTAGTACAAGTCCATTGAGTATCAGCGTTGTCTCCACCTTCAGAAACTAAAACTGTTGCATTAACAGCGTCTCCTCCAGTAGGAAAATCACTAGGTCTTACCCAAGCACCTGATTTAACTTCCCAAATACCATTCTCAGAAGCGTCAGTTTGTTCTGTTAAAAGAACTCTATCATCCGCAACAAGAGATACACCGTCTAAAGACTGTGCAGAAACTCCAGATAATGTAATATTACCATCTGAAGCAATACTTTTGGCTCTTACAGGATCTTTCCATTGTAAACCATTAACTAAATTATCAACGTATGCTTTATTAGCTACGTCATTATTAGCACTAGGAGTTCCTACCTGTAATGTACCACTAGAATAATCATAAGTATCCGTTAAGTCAATCTCTGTTGCACCTATACCATTAGCGACTACATTCAGACTTCCTCCAGCGAATTCAATAGTAGACCCATCAACTTCTGAAGTTTTGATATAATCTTCTGCTAATTTTCCGTCTGCGATAGAACCAGCTAACATGTCATTAGTGACACCACTAGCTTTGATTTGTAACGCATCACCCGAAATCTCAATAGAAGAATCATCTACAGCAACTTCCGCAATGTCATTGTTGCCACTATTTCTTTTCAAACCAGCACCGAAAAAAGCATCCTTGATTTGTAGACCTCTAATTTGAGTATTCATATTTTAAAATCCCCTTATAAATAAGTTTTTCTTGAATATCTTTGATTGTACCTTTCACTATTAGTTAGTATCTTTTAATTTTTTACATATTCTACTTCAATTGTATCCGTTTCTTCACTATCTATGGGTAACGAAAATTCGTTACTAGCGTCTTCTGTTATTAATTTTTCTTTTATTCCATTAAAAAATACTCTTAATGTTCCAGTTTTATAACTATATGCAGTCCTAAATTTCTTAGCAGTTAACTTGGTCGGAGATTCATTATATATTGAATTCTCTGCTATTATAGTTTCTAAAGAAACATTTTCCCATTTTTGAGTAGTTGGGTTATACTTTAAAAACTGCTCTTCGCTTCCTAAATTTTCTATATCTACATCTGTAAGTTCATTTAAAGACCTAGCCCCTGTACTAGAATCTGGCATGACATCTATTGTGGTCAACTTAATCTCTACTAATTCTTTTTCTACAAACTCAAAATCAAAGGTATTGTTTGTACTCATATCTTTTACCCTCTTGAAGTGACTGTCTCTTTAAACAATATTCTTCCATCTACAAGAATACCTGCGTTTCCGATGTCGTCTTTATATTTTATGTCAAAGAAATATGATCCCTGTAAATCAGTATCATCTGTTGTTAATTGAATTAAAGACTTTCCATTAGTGGGATCAGAATGAGAAGTAATGTCTTTTTTAATAACTGCATCGTTATCAGCATCTTCCATTCTCTTTTTGGCTGTAAAATATATTGTCCAGTCTGTTATATCTATAGCCATTCCGTTTTTAGAAAATATTAATTCATACCCTCTTGATGTTTTTCGAGGAACCATAAGGTTTTTACATATCTTTCTCGTAGCCATTTTACCTTACTCCCACTCTACTATTTCAATATTACAAATTTTTCCTAACCCCCTATAAAATCTTTTGATAGTTTCTTTTATTCTTCTCTGCTTATCCATTGTCTTTGGATAAGTAACTTTCAAGTTTGGTAACGAGTAAGAAGAATAATTTGGTTGAATTATAATAGAACTTACTAAAGCAATCAAATCTTCTGTTTTGTTAGTAGGTGTTGGATAAATTTCCTCACTTTCTATTTCATAATCATCATGTGTACATGTAGTTAAAGTACTAATATGGACTAAACTTGCTTTTATATATTCTTCCAATTCTGATTCACTATATTTGTAAGAACAAAATGATACATCTATAATGTCTCCAGTATTCATAGTCGCTGTTATCGTTAATTGATTTGTGGTGCTGTTAAACGAATATTCTGCTTCGTCTAATTCAACTCCTTGAACTACTACTGATTCTATAGAAGTTACGTTATTTGCACATAATCTAAATACATTAGAAGTCGTATATTCAAATTGTTCAGATGAACAAGTTCCAAAATCTCCTACTAATGCTCTTATTTTATCTTTTATATCACTTAACATCTTTTCTTTCCTTTTCTTATTAAGAGAACTTCCTTTCCTCTTCCACCTAAAAATTGAAAACCATTTTCCAACAATATTTCTCTTATAGGATTATTCTTTTTTATTTTAACATATAAATCTTCGTCTAGGTTCCAAATAATTACTTTTAACAGGTCATTAACAACTTTATTATTCTTCGTTAAAAACTTAATATATTTCCTCTTGGCTTTATCTGCAAATCCTATTATAAATGCCAATCCCTCTTCGCAAAAAGCAATCTTGTCCCCTTTTTTCAAGTCTTGCAAAATTAAATTAACATTGTCTTTAATGAATAATCTGAGATTGTTTTTTGTAATATAAAAATCTCCATATAAATCAGTTAATTCATTAATATACTTTACTATATCACTCTCTTCTTTTTTCGACAATCCTGTTTTAAAAATAACCATTTTTTATCTCTCTAGTTTTTTGGAAGGAGGGAGAATTAACTCCCTCCTTAGTTAATACGATATTACAAAATTATAGTAGCGTCAGCAAAAGAAATACCATAAGGATTTGTAATACAGAATACAGCAGACTCGTATCCGTAGACACCGTATGCTAATCTGTTTCCGCTATCCTGTATTGGCATAGGATGCATTAAAATACATCTTTGAGCTTCATCAACTTCTACTCCCATTGCCTGAGCAATTTCAGGAGTAACCTTTCTTCTTACGAATGTAATAGGTTTTCCATCTTGAATTCTTGAGTTTCTTGCTACCATAACCATTTTCTTAGGATCTAAAAGATCTGTTTCAACTTCGTTATCTGCTAAAGAAACTTTACCGAAAATCTTCATAACATCAATGTTTAATGATTTTAACTTAGCCATAATTTCAACATTATAGTTGAATACACTAGCTTGTTCTTTATCATAAACGTCTAACTTTTCTTTAACTGTTTTACCAACTAACAATGCAAAATTGTCACCGTAATCTTCTAATTTATGTTTCATAGCAACTATTACATCATAAAGATCGTCACCAGATGCAACTGTAACTTCATTATTCTCTACTTTGTTAGCAGGGAAATATGTAGAACTAGGTGTGATTAAAGCATCTAAGATAATTTTAACTTCTCTCTTATCCATAGATCTTGTGATAGAGGCTTTTCTTCTAGACAAAGCTCTTGTATCAACCTTGTTCAATACATCTTCTACTAATACATATTCTAATTTAGAGTTTACACCTGTGAACTCTACTAATACGTCTGTCAATGGTGTTCTCTTTTTTACTGTGATTAAACCATTAGAATCTACTACTAAAACTACGTCTGCTGTTAAGTCTACATTTTCCATTCTCCAAACATGTTCTCCAGGCTCTGCTGTTTCGATGTTTGCGATTGTAGATAATTCAACAGGTATAGGTAATTGAGGATTCAATGGCTGTCCAAGTAATTTTCCACATTTTAATCTGAAGTCTTCTTGATTGTGATACATAATTATTTTCTCCTTTATTAAATACCAAATGCTTTATTCGTGATTTCACTTGAGGCTTTTCTTAGGGCTTCTTCGTCTATGGTTTTAGTACCTGCCACATTATCAGTTCCCTCATTAGCTTGCTGTGCTCTCAACTTAGCATTTGCTTTCTCCAGTTTTACTTTTTCAAACACGACATCATTAATTATATCTTTATCTTCAATGTCTTTTGAATATTCTTCACCTAACTCAGTTCTTCTTGCTGTAATTAACTGAGCGTTGGCTTTATATAGTTTTATCTTTTCGTCAGCATCTTTTCGTATCTTTTCTATCTCCTCGTCTTTTGATTTGATAGCTTGTGCTGTAACACTTGCTACTTTTAACTTCTTGGCTTTTTTCATTTCGAAAATTTTACTAATTGCTTTTTGATTTACTGCTTTTAACCTTTTGATTTCTAATGCATTTGCTTTGGTTAATTTATAGTTGTTTACTAAATCAACCATTCCTAACGTCCTTGCTTTCTTTAAAATCTTTGCCTTAACAGAATTAATACTTACACCTAATTTGTTAAGGGTTTCTGTAGCTTGAGATAATCTTGCTAATGCATTTCTAACATGAGCTTTATCGTGAATAGGAAACATTCTGATTTTTCTAGCTTTTCCTGTCTTTTCATTTTTAACCGTTTTTACTACTGCAAAACTTGTGTCTTTTAAGCCTTTCCTCTCTTGATAGGTTAGTTTTTTAGATTCTTCTAAACTAGATTCTAAATCTTTTCCTAAATGAATAATAGGTTCAGCTTCAGGAGTTTCAGTCGCAACTGTTCCCTTATTCGCTGAAGATTTAGTAATGACTTCTTTATCTGCATCATTGTTTTCAGCCTTTGGTTGCCCTTCTGCTTGATTATTTTCAGCAGGAGTAGAGACATCTTCTGGTTGAACATTAACATCCTTGTTTTCATCAACTGTTTTTTCTACATTATCTTTGTTCTCAGTCATTTCGACTTCCCTCCTTTCATCTTCTACTTTTTCTTCTATACTGCTTATCACTCTATTTCTACTTTCTTCGGAAACATCTACATTAAACTTAATTCCACATTTGTTACAAGATACTTTGTGGGTTTTTTGTTTTGAGAATCCTGATACTACTATAGAGTTTCCACATTGGATACAATTAACAGTAGAACTATATAAAAAGTTTATTTTATCTAAACCCTCCACTTTTTCTGGTTTAGCAAATGAAATAACATATTCCTTTGCACATGATTGGCATTTTAACTCTGATTTACTTTCTTCGTTTTTTACTATGAGCCATTCATTATTTTTACAAGAAGGACAGGTAACTTTAAAGTCTTTTAATTGAGGAGGATACATAATTTCTCCATCATTCTTTAAAATTGAAAAACATTTTGGACATTTAATGTTAGTTAAGTCTTCTGTCTCAAACTCTTCTTGACATCCTTTACATGTGACTTTGTTTAATAATGATTGTTTTTCTTCTAACTTAATCTTTTCATAACTCTCTTTTACAGAATCTTCGTAAAAATTACCTTTTAAAATTTCATTTTCTTTATACTTACTAGCATATACTAATTCTGGATTTTGTTTACTTGCCATAGTCAATACATCTGCTCCTTTAAATGACGGAAACTCTCCTTCATCCTGAAATATCAATGCTCCTCCAGCTAATTCCATATGTCTTAATTCGCAAGATCCATCTGTTCTTATTTTCCTAGCACTTTCTGGAGTCCATATTTCAAAACTAGAAGATAATTTTTTAGATTTAAATAGTTTTTGTGCTCTTTTCCACTCTGGCCCAAAATTACTTTTATAAAATACACCGTAAGCTATAATTGTTTTTGCTTTCTGGATATATTTATAATCAATGTAATGTCCAACTACAAATCGCCTGTTATGGTTAACAGATACTGGCTTTCCTATAATTTGAGGAAGAACTTTAAGCAACTCTTTTTCTGGCAATATATCTCCATTGCAATTTGCTTTGTCGGTAAAGGCATATATTGTCTTGAATACAGCTAAATCTCTAGAGCCTTTTATTTTCATTCCTCTAGCTTCTGCTATTCTTTGCAACTCGTCCTTCTCTTTACCTTCGATTAATTCGGTTTGAGAATTTCCCTCAAAATCATTGATAAAATATTCTATATCTTTTTGTAAAACAGTTGTCATAGCTCTTCTCCTCCTTCAAATTATAATGACTCTGCTATCCTTTATTCCTCATCCAATATCCATAATATTGAATTAAGGTCTTTACTTCCTTTGATTAAAAGATTATCTTTATAATTTAATTTTTTTACTCCCTCAATTAAATTATTAGTTTGTTCCGTTATACTTTTTTTACTATTTAAATCTATCTCTAATTTAAATAATTTAGATATTTCCCCTTTTATTAAAGAACGGAACTCTACTTCTGTTAATTTCCTTCCTCTTGCTTCTATTTCCTGTTCGATTGCATAACTAACTTTAGCTTCTACATATTTAACTATTTTTTCATCATATACTTTTTGTCCGAAAATCTGATAAAGATCTTCGACTATAATTTCTATTTTTCCTTTTAACGTATATTGGTCGTAATATTCAAAATTCTTTCTTCCTAAAATACAATTATAATCATCCAATTCGAATCTTTTTCTACCGCATATACACAATTCTAAAAATAAATCCCCTACTCTATATTTAGGTTCTGCTCCCATTCTAGGATGATCTAAAATCCCTCTGGTAGCTCTAGCAATAGCATATTTGTAAGCTATTACACCTCTAGTTATTGTTGTCCTAGGTATTACTCTCATGCTATTTTCTTAACCCTATAATCTACCACGTTGTTTCTGTATTTTCCTTTTCCGTAAAATGCTTTAACTTCATAAACTGCCATAGGATTTGTATCGGTATCTACATCGTCTGGATTTTCATATATTTTTATTATTCCGTAAGTCATGTTGTTATCTGCGTTCCATTTAGAATCAAATATTCTGTAATTTTCTTGACTTAATCCTAAGATCCTATCAATCTTCTCTGAAATAGCTACGTTAGAAGCGTCACTAACATTTATAGTTTCTATTTCGTTAGTATATCCTACAGGAGAAAAATAAATTACTCTATATTGTCCATTATTTGAAAATAAATAAGAACCTTGATAAACTCCATCTCCTACGTCTGTCAAAGAACCTGAAGCCAACAAAGAATTATCAGAACTTCTAATTACTTTGTATGTTACGGTCAGACCTGTAATTCCATCTCCATTCTGGTCTGTCACTAGGCTTTCTAAATAATATGTTGTGCCTTTTGTTATCTCTGCCATTTTCCATTATCTTTTTTAATGTTAATATTGAACTTTTTCAATTATATCAGAACTAAAAATATCATAAGGAGTTGTATTATCAGGGTCTACGTCTTCCTTGAATTCTATCCCTGCTTTGTACGCTCCTTCTGCTATTAACTCAGAACATATCCATCTGCTTCCTAATTCTATTGGTTCAACTCTTCTGGTAATATGCAATACCAACATTAAAAAGATAGAAATAAACTGAACAATATCGTATTTTTGGCCTATCTTACTGCTGATAAATTCTGACATAATTTTAATCTGGTCTTCAGTTATATTTTGTATTCTGTAAATATCATAATCTACTTTTTTATTTAGCTTTCTGTTAAAATAATTACTATAATTAACTTTTTCCACTCCTTTGAAATTAGCTTCTACTATTACCTCGTCTTCAATAAAATATCCTACGTGATTATATTCGCACTTTAAAACTTTTCTAATTATTTTGGATACTGGATCATAATTTCTTACTAATATTAAATTTCCCTGTTTCATAATACTAATGTCCTTGTTCTATATAGTTCTAATGTAATAACCCCATTACTTGTATTATCAGAATCAGGAACTGTTATTTCAACCCAAAATTTATAATTGTTTGGTATCTCGTTACTGCAACATTCTGTATTTAATTCGTCTCCCATTGGAACCGATCCTTGCATTGGATGGTGACTTACATAATGACAAATCTTAGTATCTTCTGTTGCTAATTGAGGATTTCCATCATTATCTAAATAATATTGTCCTGAAGGACAAACTACATACAAATCTATATAACTTCCTTTAGGTACATTATGATAATATATAGTTCCTTCTTTAACCCAAATGGCATCTAAGAATGAAAATTCTAATCTTTTTCTTTTTTTAGTAGATCCTGATGGCATATCTACTTCATCATCACTATTACTGAAATCCCAAGTTAATTCTTTCCCATCTCCTATATTATTTTCAGAATCTCCTATACCTACAAAGCATGTTGTACAATCTACTGGTCTTGATTCTGCTCTAATTAATACTTTCCCATCTGGACTTCTTAAAGAGTTTGGGTTTTCGTTTTTATAATTTTCTTCGAAATCGTCTTGGTCTGAATTTCCAGTTTCTATAGTTACACTAGTAACGTAAAGTACTAAATCGTCTTGTGCCCAAATTAAATAGTAACTTCCTTTATTTATGTATTGGGTAACTAGATTTTTATTATCTACTTGAGTTTTAAATTGTGACCAAGTTAAATCTATCCTCATGTTAATTCCCTCTCATAAAATACATGTTGATACCCAATTTCATTACCATTACCTTTAGAAGTTATTCTTAACAGATAATTCGTATTTGCTTTTAATACAACCTCGCTTGATTGTCCCATAGTTCCTGTTTGATTAGATCCTAATTGTAAGGAATTTCTAATTTTAGTACCATCTACTGTGACAGTAGGATCTTCGTAAATTAAAGAACTGGCTGTATTGGTCGAATTTCTATTACAATTTATACTTGATATTTGTGTTCCATCTGAAGAAACTGTTGTCCCTTCATAAACTTCAAAACTAATTCCTAATTCTGATACTAGATTCCAGAAAATATGTAATTGATAATTTGAATCTACTTTTATTAAGTATTCTTTTGTTTGACCATTTCGTTTTATAAAAGAATCTGAATATTCAAATACTAATCCGTCCCAAATCCTTCTAGTAATATTATCCATATTAACAATAGCATCGTCTTCAAAGTGAATATTTGCATCTACTGCTAATCTTCTAAGACCATCATCATCCTCGCATACATGAACTGGCCCTCTATCTCCTCCAGATTCACAAGACTCTCCATAAATCTCCGTTTTAGAGTCTACTGTCAGTCTGTATAAATCATCGTCTGAATCATATATTCTTCCATATCTTATTTCTATATCTTCTAATTTACTGAGTACTGCTTCTACTTCATCTTTAATTAATTCTAATTTTGTTTCTACATCTAAATCTTTTACTGCTAATTCAAAATAATCTCCACTTTTTTCTACTAAAGAAGCTGGCCCTTTTAAAGGTTCTCCCGAATTATCAGGAAGAGTATAAAGTAGCATTTGCCCTTCTTCTATTGTTACGTCTCCTGTAATATTAGTTGTGGCTCCGCTTCCAAACTCTCCAACGGTAATATCATTCTCTACAGTAACGTCCATTTCAATAGCTTGGTTAGCATCTACTTTATAATTGTCTTCAAAGTCAGTTTTATCTAAGTTATTTTGAGTAACGTCTATTCCCTTAACTTGAGAAGTATCTTTCCATATTTCAGTATAATACTCTACAGTAGCTTCTAAAGCAAAGCATTTGTAGTGATAATCGTATTCATGATACTGTAACTCTAAGTTCTTAGGTGCACTTAGAAATGATTTTAATTCTGTCCATGATTTATAGACTTCTCTGACTTGTGCCATTAATAATATCCCTCCCACCTTCCAAATAAAGCAACAGCACCTCCACTTAATCTTTTTCTTCTCATTCTAATTTTTTTAGTACCGTCTCCAATATACTCTTCGTTTAAGTCATGTTGATCGGAAGAACCATCACAGAAGATGGCATCTATAATTTGCATCCCAACTCCATTTCCATTAGGATCGTACCATAATTCAATTACGTTTCCTCCATTAGTTTGTTCTCCTCCACCTGAGAATCTTTGTAACGTCAAAGTTTCTCCATTTGGTATAAGATATTCTACATCATCCTCTACAGCTACATTTCCATATTCTGTTATCACTATACCTGTAGTTCCTACAGGTGGAACAGGAGGTTCTTGAGAAACTTTCAATCTTCCGTTCTCAGTAACGTCTGCTAAATGACCTTCGGTATCTTTTATTATAACTCCTATCGTACCTGCCTGGTCAGTTACAAAATAAGAATCTTTAGTAGAGTTTTCTGGATGGCTTAAAGATATTACTTTTACCCACCATCTTCCTTTCTCGTCAGGAGTAAATTCTGCTTCGTATAAAGCTCCGCTATATTCTGTCATTGTAACTGGAGCAGATATATTTCCATCTGGATCAACTACTATCATTTTTAAATCAGTAATCCCTGTGATTCCTCCTAATGATTGAAAAACCACTTTGATAGGTTGATTAACTTTGTAAAATCTATCTCCCATTATTTTAATATCCTATTTCCAAAAATATAAAACCATTTCATTTTTTGACTTACTTTATCCCACATTAATAATTGCCAGCGTTGAGGATCTTTAATTTCATTAACAGTATCCAGTTCTCTAGGTTTGATACTATGGTCTGTAATTTGATCTCCATCAATAGTAGTTCTTCTGTCATTGTCTGCCATTATTTCACCTCTGGATTTATTAAATCTTTAAGGGCAGTTATAGCTCCTTCTATTCTATTTCTTTTAATTCGAAGTTGCTCTAACTGTCCCCTAAGATTTTTTTCTACTATATCAGCATTATTAATTTGTTTTTTAAAGTGTTCAATTAATTTTACTGCTTTTTGTCTTAACTGAATAGAATCTTTCTCTCTGATTTTTTCCATATCAGATAAAGTTGCTTCCATTTTTTCTTTTTTATCAGAATCTAATTTTTCTACTGCGTTTCCTTGTAATTCCATTTTTTATCTTTCATTTAAATACCTCATTAAGAGATTACATAATGTACATACAAATCACTATGTGTTCTAGGTGCTTTAGCAAATGTAATAGTTGTTCCTGAAACAGTATAATCTAATCCAGTACCAGGTGCTTGTAAAAGACCATTTAAGAATACTTGGACTGTATCTGCAACAGGAGTGTTAGCTAAAGTATAAACTGTGTTTATACTATTAATTAATCCTGATGGAATTTCGTGAAAAATAAGATCATCATCTTGAACTGCATCTGAATCTACATCTGACCATTCCATTCCATTGGCAGTATACTTCATATAATACCCTATAGTAGGAGCATTATACATATCCAATTTTGCTTCTGTAATTCCTTCATCTTTTACTTGTAAAACATCTCCAGAAGTTATTTCAATAGTAGCATCATCAACATTAATTTCTAAACTACCATCTACATTCTGTATAATACCTGTTCCTGCTACATCTGGATTAAGATGTTCTTTAGTAACTCCATCATCTTTAATAGTAATTTGATCTGTATCAATTTCTATTGAACTATCGTCAACATTTACATCAAATACATGATTAAAATCGTCAGTTGTATTTTTAGTTATACCAGCACCAGCTACAGAACTATCAATCTGATCTCCATAAATTGCTGTGTTTCTGTCTCCCATGTTCGTTCCCTCCTAACTTTAATAAAGTCTACTTATATTATCTGTTTGGCGTAGCTTACTAAAATTTCACTGTTTGTTCTAGGCGGTTTAATAAAACTTATGTTCTTTCCGCTTATAGTATAATCTCCACCTGTCCCAGGGGTTTGTAATAAACCATTTAAATAAACTTCTACTGTACCTGCTACAGGGTCGTATTGTATACTAAATTCTGTATTGTGAGAATTTATATCTCCAGAGGGTATTTCATTGGCAATCATATCGCCTATTCCTACTCCTCCACTAACTATTTTCTTACAATGTACAGCCATAATTACCCTATTATCTTATTTCCTTTAATAGTTAATCTTGCTTTAAGTCCCTGCTCTAAATCTACGTTTGGACTCCATTTTAAAATTAATTCTTCTACTCCCCAAGGTTCTAATTCTTCAGGAGCTTTTAAAACTTCTACTTTTTCTGAGACTATAGGTGCGTCATTTTCAGGATTTAAGCATATTACTTCAAAAATTAAATTTACTAATCTTCCTGTTACTTTAGGACTAGAATCATTCTGAATCCAAACTGTAATTGTTTTAGATTCTTCTACTGGTACTATTCCAAATGTAATACAATCGTCTATAAGACTAGTCAGTTCTCTATCTTTGTATAATCTCATGATTAGTCCTTTTTATTTAATTTCTTTATTAAATTTTTCTTGTCTTCAGTTAATTCTAATTTTCTCATGTCAAAGGCTTCAGTTATTTCTGATTCTTCTGATTTTTCTATAGCTTGTTCAACCATTGCTTTAGTTAATTTTACAGGTTCTAACTTCCCTTTAACTCTTTTCTTGCGTCTAACCCACTTTCCTTTTTTATCTTTCCTTGATATTTGTTTAATAACTGACCAAGCAGTTCTGAAAGATAAAGAATCATTCTCATAAGTATCGTAAGCCTTATTAAATACGCTTAGAAAAGTTCTTTGAAGATCCAAGTCTAAATTATTTCTAACTGACTCTGGCAATTCTTTTATATTTTTATAAGGAGATCCTACTAAAACTATATCCTCTCTTGAAGAAGCTCTAAAATTCATTTTCTCTACAGGATCTTTCTTTGCATCGGGCGTTTTTTCTTTTTTGTCAGTATTAACAAAATTGTATTTGTCTTTTCTTATATCAATTCCAATACCCTTTCTATTTTCAATTACGTTGGCATACATGGTAGCATCTATACCATCTTTTTGTTCTTGTTCTCTTCTTCTAACTTCTGTTTCGAAATCAACTTCTGCGATTACTTCAACTGCTGTTCTGTTAGAAATCTTTCCTCTATCCCAACATTGTCTAATTTTTTCTTTGAATTTGTCTGTCATAAATCCTGTGATAGGAGAAGAAATTATTCTTACTTTATTAGAGGTATATTTTATATGAGATTTATTTTTATCTTCAATAGCATAGACTACTTCTTTTAATATTTGCTTAAAGTCTTTTACACCTTTTTTAATTTCTTCCATAAATCCTTTAGGGTTTAGAACGCTTTCTCTTCTACTACTAGAAACAGACTCTATAACGTCTATAAACCCAAGACCAGATAAAATATTTCTTTCTGTTTGCTCAAAAATAGCAGTATTAAACATAGTAGATATGTCTGGAATAAGGTGCTTCAATTCCTCGTCGAAATTAGTAGCTCTAACCATTTTCTTTAATTTACCATCTATTTGTTTATACTCATTTAAGATGGTTTCGAAATCATCTATAACTTTTTGTAATTGGTCGTCGTCATAAGTTTCATCTTTTTGAATATCTAATGCTTCAGTTCCTTTTTTAATATGAAGTAAGTAAGGTATGATTCTCTCTAAAATTTCATCCTGTTTATTTTTTATAGATCTTACAACTTGCCAATTATGCAGTACCCCTCTTTTAACTAAGAAAGGAGTTGGATATTTAGAATACCAACTACCAAATGGTTTAGTCATGATTACATTCTTGTTTAAAGGAGTGTTCATCCCACTTCCTAAATAGTAATCATAATTAACTAATTTTAAATTATTTTCTTCTTGATTTTTGTCTTTAGCGTATATGCTACCACCGTCAACAAAAAACATTTTTTTAGGTAAGATTAGTCCGTTTCCAGCATCTTCCCATTCTGTCATTTTTAAAACAGGGAAAGAAGACCATTTCCATCTTTCTCTAAAATATTGTTCTGCTAATTTATCTACTCCTGAAGGAACTCCTAAAATTCCACTATTAATTCTTTCTAGCCATTTATTCAATATTTCTGTATATTTAGAATTGTCAGTTTCTATTCCATAATTTACAGAAGCACTATCTACAGCAAAATCTGTTAAACTGTCTACCAGTCCAGATACATCGTCTTCTTGCATATATTTTACAGCTTCTACTCTTCCATGATAATCCGCAGGAATGACAATTTTTCTATAAATTGTGCTTAATAAAAAATTTAATAAGAATTGTTGATCGTTATTCATAATTACTCCTTATTACCCCATAACTCCTACGCTTCTTCGTTTTCTTTTCACAGGAGGAGTACTGTTAAAATCTTTCTTTATAAATTGTGCTATCGCAAATACTTTAAAAGTATCCCAAAGGTGATCTCCTGTTTCCGATATACACATATATATTGTTCTTCCTGCTGATATTTTCGCTTTTACTCCATTAAATTGAGAATCAAATTTGAAATCTTTAGGTACTCTTAACCTTCCTTCGTATAATAACTTCTGAAGTAAATGGGCAACTGAATGTTCAGACATATATTCTTTTCTGAATACTGGTACTTTTTTACCATCCTTCATTTCAGTCTTTAATATTCTCTCTCCTTTTTTCCCTTCTATGTATTCAAACCCAACTTCTAACTTCATACTTCCATCATAATAAACTAAATTATTCATTGGGTAAATTAATGCAAATCTTTCATAAATTGATCTTCCTTCTCCATCCCCACAATCTATTGCTATTATATTTGCTTGAACACTTTCAATTACATACTTCAAAATATTTTCTTTTTGGGGTTCTGTTAACCCATAAAGAGAGATATTATATAAATAATCATATTTATCTTCTACTTCTGCAACTACTATTATTTCGGTTACATGTTTACCAATATCACTTGCTACAAATATCCTATCAACATTTTTCGGTCTTTCTACAAAAATAAGATTTCTGTAATGAGCATAGTTTTCTTTTAATATTTCAAATCTCTTAATGTCTGGATTCCAATCTCCTAACCCATCTTTAATATAGCAAAGTCTTCTAACCCTTTCCATATCTACAGCACTTATTCCATCTTCTACTACTTCTCCTCCAGAATAAACTTTATACCCTGGAGAATTTTCTCCTCCATATTGTTCTATACGATCTTTCTTTTCTTTTTCATCCCAATAAGGGTTAACAAATTGAGGAAGATTTAAAACTTGTTTTTGATTTTCTGGAGCATAAAACATTTTTCCAGGTGGCGAATGTCTGGTAAAATCTGTCATTCCTGATACTCTAAAAACCGCACCAAATTCTGAAAGAGCGTCATGTCTTTTTTTAGCAACTTCTTCTGTTTCCATTGATGCTTCTTCTATGTAAACTTTCTCGACGTGTTTTCCGAACCATTGTTTCCCTGGGCTTTTAGATCCTATGTTAAAATTAACACTATTTACTTTACATCCATTTTTCATCTCTAATTGATAATCAGGAGCTCCTGTAATTCTTCTTTCCCAATTTTTACAAATAGGATGAAATTGAAATACACTTTTAACTTGATCTAAAACTGCTCTAACGTGAATTAAATCAACACTAGCAAAGGCTATTCTTTTTATTAAACCTATTATCATACTACTACATAAGTCTAATAATTCTACAACCATTGTTTTTCCAAATTTACGAGCCCCAAAACAATAAATACTACCTACGTTTTTTATCAATTGGAATTTTTCTTTTCTATTCATCCCATGAAGTTTAGCAGTAGCATCGAAGTCAATAAGAGACTCATAAGAAATCATTGGATATTGATACAATCTTAAAGATCCGAGTTTTTCTTCGTTGTAATCAGATAAGTTATCAAAATCGTGAAATAAACACTCTAAGAGTGCAACTGGATAGAACCATGTTTCACAAAATTCTAATTCTTTCTCACTTATGATAGCTTCTGTAATATCCATAGAGTTTTTGTTGCAGAATAAAACTGTAGAAATTGGAAGGAGTTAAGAAGATTTTTCTTCTTTAACTTTGAAGTGTTTTTCATCTAGCCATTGTGGAAAGTCGTCGGATGCTCCTAGAATTTCAGCATATTCTTCTGTAGTTATCCTATCTTCTTTCCATAATTTGTGTAACGGTGCGTTACATAAAACTTTGTCCTTAAAAAAAGGAAACTTCTTAGCGTCATACTTGTCTGTTCTAATCATTAGTACAAATGGCTTTTGGCAAAATGGGCATGTTACTGTTCTACTTCCTTGATTATTTTCTCTCCATTTTTCACATTTTTTAAAGATGCCAGCTAATAATTGATACAGACCTAAATCTTTTTTCTCTTCAAATAATCCTAATTTCTCTTTTAACTTGAGTATTTGGTCTAAATTCTCTTTCAACTGTTTAGATGCCCAATCTGGTATTGATTGTGCACTTGAACTACCATCTGATCTCTGCTTAGTTAATTTTTTTATTTTGTTTTTTATAGTATCTTGAATCATTTCTAAGAAAACTAATTCTTCTAACAATTGCAAATCACTTAACTTATTGATATGAGGGTAGATAGTTCTATAATCTTCAAATTTTTGACTACCTTCTTTTTTTTCTTTAGTACCTAATCCAGTACCTTTAAACTCATATTCAAATATTCCATTGTTAGTGTTCATTATTTTCTTACCTATAAAAAAATACCCTAGTTAAAACTAGGGTTATCTTGTTTAGTCTTCCTCTTCCAAAGATACAGTTTTAGCGTAATTTGGATGAAAAACACCTAAAAATACATTATTTTTACATAAATCTTTTAATTTAGTCATAGATTGGCCTCTCTATACCTTCACTTATAATATACCATATTTTATATAATATTGTCAAGAGAGTAGACGCACGAATTCCGTAGCCCTAAGTTCTTTAAAAACAAAGAGTTACGGAATTAGTTAAATTTTAAAGTTTTTCTGTCTTACATAAGCTATTGATACTCTTACAGTTAAATTAATTTATTTTTTATAAAAATGCAATTTTTTATGACAATTTGAGCATAATACTTCACATTTCTTAATTTCACCTTTTATTCTTTTTAGACTCCACGCATTTTTAATAGCATTAGCAATTTCAATATCTTTATTTTCTAAGTGATGAAATTCTAGACATATAGGATCTCTTTCTCCACATAGACATCCCTTTATTCTTTTATACCTATGAATAATGCTCTTAATTTTTCTTCTTCGTTTTATTTGTAACTCTTGTTTTCGTTTTTTATAAGAAGAATTTTGTTTATGATAATATTCTCTATCATATTTTCTTTTAGTATCTATATCTTTATACATAATAAATCCTTTAATGATGGTCTGAGATGAAAGATTTGAACTTTCTCCTCTCGGTTCCAAACCGAGTGACTCTAACCAGACTAGCCTACTCCCTGTGGTATGGGAAGGGGGAATCGAACCCCCACTGACAGGTTGAAAACCTGACATTCTAACCGTTAAATTATTCCCACTGGCAGAGGAGACTGGATTCGAACCAATGTCTGCAAGATTCAAAATCTTGTGTGTTACCAGTTACACTACTCCTCTTGGTGTCCGATGGAGCTATCGAAACTCCGCAAGACCCTGGGCTTCAACCAGGTGCTTTACCATTCTGAGCTAATCGGACTGGCAAGGGTTCTCAGATTTGAACTGAGATTGACCGTTTTGGAGACGGTGAGTTTATCCAGTTAACTTAAACCCTTTGGCTCCGAGGGGAGGACTCGAACCTCCAACTTACGGATTAACAATCCGTCGCTCTACCATTGAACTACCTCGGATGGTGGGCCTACAAGGACTCGAACCTCACTAGCGGAGTTACCCACGCCTGGTTTACAGCCAGGTGCATTTCCCCCTCTGCCTTAGACCCTGCGGAGGATGAAGGAATCGAACCCTCTACGCTTTTACACGCCCTAGTTTTCAAAACTAGTTGTCACCATTGACGTATCCTCCTGCGGAAGTTGGATGATTTGAACATCCGAAGGTATTACCCTTGCTTTCGGTTAGCAACCGAACACATTACCACTCTGTCAAACTTCCTGGGGGCTGAAATATCAGCCCATCTTAAAATCAACCATAAAGTCTTTTTGCTTGTAGATCATTAGGATGTTTTTCCAAATGTACTCGTCTTCTTTTACGTTTATTAGCTTCAGTACGAATTCTTTGTCTTTCGTATTTAGCTTTATGACGTGTAGATTGACGAGCTTTGGCTTTATTCCCAATGCTACATCTTTGTTGTCTAGCCATGATATAACCTCCTTTTCATTTAGTTACATCATGGCAATCCCTCCTGTTGAAACTGTTAATAGCATATTTTATTCCTCCTTTTTGGTAGCGGATGAAGGTAACGATCCTTCTTCTTTTGAATGTAAGTCAAATATTCTACCTTTGAACTAATCCGCTTGTACAGGGTACAGGAATCGAACCTGTGACTTCCTGATTATGAGTCAGGAGCTCTGACCGTCTGAGCTAACCCTGTTGGTAGCCCTACGAGGAATCAAACCTCGACTTTCGGTTTAGAAGACCGAAGCACTATTCGTTATACTATAGGGCTTGGAGCGTCCCGAGGGACTCGAACCCTCATACCGAGCTTTGCAGGCAAGTATCTAACCAATTTGATTAGGGACGCTGGTACGAGGAGAAGGAGAAGGAGTCGAACCTTCAAAAACTTGTTTCTAAAACAAGTATGTTTGCCAGTTACATCATCCTCGCTGGTATCGGAGACAGACTTGAACCTGTACGGTCTTGCGACCATCTGCTTTTAAGGCAGATGTGTCTACCAATTCCACCACTCCGACTGGTTAGAGATTAATTCCTCTCTAAATTTAAAATATACCTATAAGTTTCAATTTCAGAAGCATGTTTTATTCTATGACAATTAGCACATCTAACTTCACATTTGTTAATCTCTTTTTCTAATGTTTTTAAAGAACACATGCTTCTTGTTAAAAAAGTTAATGATTTTTTATTGGTTTTGTCTATATGGTCAAAATCTAATACAATTGGATTAGATTCTCCACAATCTACACAGGGATGATTTAACAAATAATTATAAATATATTCCCTATTTCTTTTATAATATTTTTGTTTATTAATATTTATTAAATTTATACATTTTCTTTGATTATTTTTATAATAATTTTTATGATTCGTCCTTGTACATTTTTTACATTTACTTTGTCTTTGTTTATTTTTTAATTTTATAATTTAAAAATTTTTCTGAATAAACCTTTTGACATTGAGTACATTTTTTCATAATATATCCTTTACAATTCAATGGGGTGATAAGACAGAATTGAACTGTCGCCTCTTGAGTCACAGTCAAGGATTCTACCATTAAACTATTATCACCTGGTTGTTCCTAAAAGAGTCGAACTTTTGTCTAGTGATTATCGGTCACTTGTTTTACCGTTAAACTAAGGAACATGGAGCCAACCCTCAGATTCGAACTGAGAACTTGAGGTTTACAAAACCCCTGCTCTAAACCATTGGAGCTAGGCTGGCTGGTAGTGGAGTCCAGAGTTGAACTGGATACTAAGGGGTATGAACCTTTTGTGATAACCCTTTCACCACTCCGCATGGCGACCCTACCGAGATTCGAACTCGGAATAACGGAGAGACAATCCGTTGTGCTTGCCATTACACTATAGGGCCTGGATAGAGATAGCCTGTCATGAGCATTTTAATCGTAATTTAAGTCAGTCTCTAGGTTTTATCCAACATCAATTCACAGGACTTATTTTCTCTTTTTTCGTCAGAAATTAGTATACATTTTTCTGACAGGTTTTGTCTCAAAAACTATATAGAATTTGCGACAATGGTGTGGGTACAGGGATTTTAACCCTGACGAACTGGTTGGAAGCCAGTCATGCTGTCATTGACATCACACCCACCGGACAGAGATTTTCTCAAAATTACGAAAATTCTCCTTAATTTAAAAAATTTTACAAATATTATCTTTATTTTCTAATTAGGCAGGAATATCGCCTGGTTTATTAAACCATTCGGGGTGAGTATCATAACAATAAGTTCGTCCTTTCCTAACAATTCCCCATTTTTTTCGTTTCAATCTTATATAACCATGAAACTTAATCAAAGCAAATATATCCCTCTCAGGAATCTTATACTCTTTAGAGATTTCTTCTACGGTTTTATCGTTACTGACATATTCTATGTAAAGTTTTTGTTTAGTTAATTCTTTCATCTTTAACCACTTCCTCGTACTTATAGTATAACATATTTTTTAAAATACTGTCAAGGTGTTATTTTAAGATTACTAATTTTCCTTTAATTTTTCCTTCTTTTATGGCTTCTTCTATGAATCTAGTATTTATCCAATTATATGAAACTAAACAGCTTGGAGCATTTGCACTATCTTCTTCTGTTCCATCTACTTTATAAAACTTTAATCTTCCTTTAAAAAGAAAATAGAATTTGCCTTTTCCCAAATCTGTTCATGAAATCCCCTGGTTTCCGTCCTTGCGAAAATTAAGGCTATTCCGTTTTTATGATTCGCTAATTTTTCTAACCACTTAAAAGTTTCTCTTCCATAAGGAGGATTACACCAAACTCTTCCCTGCCATCTTTGATTTAACCCATTATCTATAACATTATAATGATGTTTTGCGGTTTCCCAGGCCTATTAATAGGAGCACATGGATCTAAGTCAAACTCTCCCAATGCTTTAATAATATAAGGAGGAGTTAACCATTCATCTTTATTTTCAGTATTGGTATTAAAATTTTGTGTCATTTTACTTCCCTCCCTGATCTACTCCGAAAGCTATTTTCTTTCCTTCAGGAGTTTCCGCTATCAAATGATAAAAAGGATCTCTTTGTTTTTCTTTTTTACCAAATACTTTCCTTTTTACGGATTTATCAATAACTTTAACTTTTTTCATATTAATCATCCCCTTTCTTCCCTTTTTCCAAAATAATTGTATCGTTTTCCACCACAACAGCTTTCAAATTAGGATTTTCTTCAGTAATGTCTACATAAACAGATATTGCTTTATATTTATCCGCTCCTGTATAACAAATATTCCAAATATCCTCTCCTTCGCTGTCTACCCCTATCCAAATTCTTACCTGATAATTCATATTCCCTCCTATCGAAGATCTCCCGAACCTTTGAGAGTTCCTCTCTTTTCTCTGTCTTTTAATTTTTTTATATTATCTTCTAATATATCTTCTAAATTAAAGTTAAAATAATTACATATTTTACATATATAATACATTAAATCTCCAATTTCTTTTCTAACATATTCTTTCAAAGTAGGATATTCATAATCCCCTCTAAAGAATTTCTTAAATTTCCCCAAAATCTCCCCACATTCTTCTGAAAGTCCACATAAAGTTCTTTGTAGGTCAAATTCATTCTCAATCCAAGTATCTTCTATCTTATCTTGATATTCTTCTATCTTCATTTAAACACCTCAAATAAAATTGCTATTAAAATTGAACTAATCTCAACCATCATTATTAAATGTGACACTTCTACTTCTTTCCTCCTTTCTCAAAACCTCTACCTATAGTATAACATACTTCTCAAAAAAGTGTCAACCCTATGCGGAAAATAACCCTCCTAACCTCCGCACCTAATGCGGAATAAGGTATCCTTACGGATACCCCTTAAAAACCTAGCACAATGCTCCACATTTAAGCGTCATTGAACGATCTCCTTTTGTAGGTATAACTTTATACCTACAAAAGAAAATGCCTCCTAGGGCCTCTCAGCGAGTTTCTACCCCTTCGGGGGACTCCTCTCTTTCTCCCTCTTTTTTAACCTTTTTAAGCGTTTTTGGGTGATAGTAGGGCCTTTTTTTCTGGTTTTTCCCTGTTTTGCTAAATACTACCCCATGCCCTTTTTATCGTAAACCCTTTATTTTCAATATAGGGGCGTGTAGATAACTTATGTTATATACGCTTTGACACTTAATCAAGTATATTTCCTTTTCGGTTAGCACTGTTTTATAAATCCCTCTTCACCTCTTTATTTTATAATAAATACAATAATAAATGTTCTTTTCTCCCTCCCTTCGGGTTATACTCCCTTTGTTATCTCTCTTCCTTCCTTCCTTCTCTTCCTCTCTTTGGGTAAGCATAGAAAGTTTTTTTCTCTTTTCTTTTTTACCTCATTTTTAAAATAATTATGTATTGTAATTTAGTTATAAATAAATTATGACTCATTTTAAAATAAATAATTATGTATAATAATTGATATTTTAGTCAATTATAGTACATAATAAAAAAGAGAGTATAAAATTAATTATACTCTCTTTAATTACTTATTATAAATTATTATTTTAATCTGAATGAGTTAAACATAATTGATAGTAATTATCATTATAAAAACCTTCATCAAGTAAAAAGGTTTTAACTTCTTCGGTCAATTCTATTTCTGTATTTTCTTTTAAGCATTGTAAAAAGATTGCTTCTGCTTCTTTGTTTCCTTCTTCATTATCAGTAAAAGACTTTATTTGTGTGATACTATTATTAATAATTTCAATTACATTTACGGTATTTAATTTCATTTTTAAATAATCCTCTTGTTTATAGTTGATAGTTTAGTATAAACCTATTATGTTTTTATTCCTCTTATTTTCTGCATAATCTTTTAAAATCTGTTTTTTATTTTCCGCTTTAAATCCATGCTGGTATAAAAAATCTTTTATGTGTCTTAATGTTGTAGGTGAATAAGTGCTTTTTACGGTTGCTTTATCATTTAAAACTGATAAAATATTTTCTACTTTTGTTTTTTCTATTATATTACAAATTTCTTGATACTGTAATTTGTAATTGTAATAAAAAGGTGATAAATTTAAATCTTTGCTTAAATCACTAACCTTTATTATAAAGCAATTCTTTGATAAAGGTTTTATTTTTGGATTCTGTTCAAAAGTTTCTATCTCTTTTAATATAGTCTTTTTCATTTCTTCAATTTGCTTAGTAATAGTTTTCACTTTTAATTTTAACATGAGAAAAACGCTCCTTTCCCTATAACATTGACTTGTTCAGCTTCAAAGATAACACTTGTCAAGATTAATTTCAAGGGCAAAACAAAAATAATTTTAAAAAAGTCGTAAACTATTGAAAATAAACAAGATAAAATTTAAAAAAATTTAGTCTATCCCTTGACACTCTCTTTTTTATGGTAAATACTATAAGTGAAAGGAGGGTTAAAAAGATGAAAAAGAAAATCTTAAACCTATTAAAGAGAAGAGAAACAAAAAGAAAGTTAAAAGTAAGAAGAGAGTTTTTTATAAATGAATGTCAAGCAGACTGGGAAAAAATAAAATGAAAATAAAACTATTAATAATTATCAGCCTTTTATCAATTTATATGTATAGAATACTTGAACATGTAGACGGTGAAAAAGGTTGTATTAAATTAATGAGTTATAAGAAAGCGGAAAAAATCAAGGTTTATTTGTATAACTTTATTTAGAAAGGGATAAAATAATAATAATGACAAATTTAAAATCAATAACAACTTCAATTCCTAAAGTATCAAAAATAGAAATAGTTTTATCATTAACAGAATTAAAAGCAATGCAGAAAGCAATAAAAGCAGATACAACAAGAGAAGATAAACCAGAAAAACTGCTATTTTTATTATTGAAAATGATTTATTGTTAAAGTATAGGCATGTAGGATGTAAAGAAGAAAAAGACTAATTATAAAATAAACTTATTAACTATTAAAAAAGGACGGTATAAAAAAGATAATAATTATATCTTAAAATTTAATCCCAAAGTGATTAATAAGTTAAAAGAAATTATATAATTAACCTATAAACCTTTAACAAAGGAAAAATCAAATGTTAAGAATACCTTTAAAAGAAATTGAAAAAATTATCAACTATATCTATGAAGATGAAGAACGCCATTATAATAGAATAGCAGTTGAGAAGGTAAGAAAGAAGCATATTTTTGTTAGTATTAAAAAAGTGTCTGAATGGTTAAAAGGGATAAATAATGTATACTATGATATTAAAACATCTTAAAGAACTTGACACGCACAAAGAAATATATTATACTCTGCTCAAGTACAAAAAGCAATATGACTTAACAAGGAATCAAGTAAGATATTTATTAATCGAGTTAAATATGGAGGTTTAAATTATGGAAAGTAAAAAATTATTTAATTATGAAAAT
>Ga0190358_1000086_pt1 | contig 35062 bp, 31 predicted proteins | sample 48721812_MG_FD_161666 | JGI IMG/M metagenome (GOLD analysis project Ga0190358, IMG submission 161666) | Hydrothermal vent microbial mat bacterial communities from Southern Trench, Guaymas Basin, Mexico - 4872-18-1-2_MG | ecosystem: Environmental > Aquatic > Marine > Hydrothermal vents >... | reverse complement strand
CTCGGCGAACGGGACCGGGTAATCGGGGGAGTGGAGATGTTTCGCGACCTGCACCAGGTGGCCCTGCTGCGGCGCCGCCTGGCCGACAAGTACGTGCTCGAGGACGTGGTGTCGAAAAATCACCGCATGCGTCGTATCCTGGACATGCTACCCCTGCTGGCCAGGAGCAACTCCACCATCCTCATCGAGGGAGAATCGGGCACCGGCAAGGAGATCATCGCCCGGGCCATTCACAACCTCAGCCCCCGCGCCGACAAGCCCTTCGTGGCGATCAACTGTGGAGCCATTCCCGAGAACTTGATCGAGTCCGAGTTGTTCGGCTACGAGAAGGGAGCCTTTACGGACGCCAAGAAGGACAAGCCCGGACGTCTGGCCCTGGCCGAGGGAGGAACCCTGCTGCTGGACGAGGTGGGAGAGCTTTCACGGCCCATGCAGGTCAAGTTGCTACGCGTGCTGCAGGAACGCGAGTACGAGCCCCTGGGCGCCACCTGTACTCGCCAGGCCGATATCAGGGTGATTGCCGCCACCAACCGCGACCTCAGCGAGCAGGTCAGGAAGCGCCGCTTTCGCCAGGATCTCTACTACCGCCTGAACGTGGTTCACCTGCCCCTGCCTCCATTACGGGAACGCAAGGAAGACATCCCCCTGCTGGTACGACACTTCATAGAGCGCTTCAACCACCTGCAGGGTCGCCGTATCCGGGGATGCTCGGAACGGGTGCTGGCGGCACTGATGCACCATGACTACCCCGGCAACATCCGCGAGTTGGAAAACGCCGTGGAACACGCCTTCGTGGTCTGTACCGCCAACATCATCCAGGCGGACGACCTGCCCGAATACTTTTTCGCCAACCCCGGCAACCGCTTAGCCGAATCGCGACCGTTGCCGACCGCTGTCAATCCGCTCCAGGTCGCCGAGGCAGCCGCCATTCGGGACGCCCTGGAAAAGTGCGACTACAAGCGCAGCCAGGCCTGCCAGCTGCTGGGCATGTCCAGGAACACTCTCTGGCGCAAGATGAAAAAATACCACATTGAAGCTCCCCGCCGCTGATCGGACATCAGTTGCCGGCCGCTGCCGGGGCGGGTTTGATGAGAACCCTGAAGCAGGTACCCTCTCCGGGCCGGGATTCGAAATCGACCCGACCACCGTGTTCCTCGGCGATCTTGCGCACCACCAGCAGGCCGATACCGGTACCCTCGGTACCCTTGGTGGAGAAGAACTCCTCGAAGAGCTTGCTACCCACGTCCTCGGGAATGCCGGCGCCGTTGTCCTCCACCTCCAGCAGGGTGCTGCCGTCCGGCCGACCCTGGCACCTGATGATGATACGATGGGACTTGCTTCCTGCCTGGGGGTCGAAACGGCAGGCATCGATGGCATTGGCCACCAGGTTGCTGAGCAGGTTGTGCAACCCCTCGCCGTCGTAATTGCCCTGGTGTTCGGGGCCCGTTCTTTCCAGCAGCAACTCGATGTCGTCGTTGCGCAGGCGCTCGTGAAAAAGCTGGAACACCTCCTCGGTGATGCGTTGTGGACTCACCCCGGGCTGCAGCCGGGGTTGACGCTCCTTGGCGCAGAAGAGCAGGTCCCTCATGATGGTTGAGACCTTGGCAACGTTGCGCTGCACCATCTCCCAGCCTTCCTTGACCATGTCCTGGTCATCGTTCTCCATGCCGGTGTTCACCACGAAGATGCCGCCCTCGAGTCCCATGACGATGTTCTTGATGCGGTGGGCCATACCGGCTACCGCTCGCCCCATCAACGCCAGTTGGCGCTCCAGCTTCTTGACCTCGGTGATGTCGGTGAACATCTCAACCACCGCATCCACCTGGCCGCGAGCACCGTGCAGGGGGGCCGAGGTCACCACCACTTCCAGGCGCCGGCCGTCGGGGGTCAGCAACCGCTCCTGGGCGCTGTGCACCCGGCCGTCGGCGAAGCTCTTGAGCACCGGGCACTGCTGGCAGGGACTGTCACGTCCCTTGTATACCCGGTAACAATGTTGCCCGCGACGTTGCCCGAAATATTGGTCGAAAAGAGCGTTGCTCTGCACGATGCGCAGTCGTCGATCGTGCACCGAGATGAAGCAGGGAACAATCTCTCGCCAGTACTCGAGCCACCTGGTTTCACCCGACCGCAATCTGAACAGAACCAGGCCCAGACACAGCAGCAACAAGGCCACGGTTCCCATCACCAGCCAGGGGGAAAATCGTGAAGCCATCCCCAGCCAGACCGCCAGCAACACCAGCAGGGCGCTGGGCAGGAAAACGCCCCACCAGGCGGCAGCCGTGGCGCTTGCCCGCCACCGCTTGTTGTCGACATCCCGACCCACGTCACCCTTCCAGTACCCGGCGGATAGTCTGCAGGAACGATTCCCGTTCTATGGGCTTTTCCACGATGGCCTCGGGAGGGGGCAATTCACTTGCCGATTCCCCGAAAAAGTCCTCCTGCCTGGTGAGCCCGGAAAGCACTACCACGGGAATGGAAGCGGTTTGGGCAGCGGAGCGCAGATCCCGGTAGGCCCGGACCCCCGACTGGCGGGGCATGAGCAGGTCCAGGGTGATCAGATCCGGCTCCAGGCGCCGGGCCATATCCACGCCTTCCAGACCGTTGCAGGCCGTCTCCACCCGGTAGCCGGCCTGCTTGAACAGGGTGGACAGGTAGGTACGCATGTCCCGTTCGTCGTCGATGACCAGAATCAAGGCGGCCATGATTCACCTCCCCTCTTCACTTCTTGTCCTTCCCCAGAACCTGCCGGGCGGCGGGAGTGTCGATGGCATCCAGGACCCGCCTGATGGGCTCGGCCAGGCGGGGATCGTCAAGGGAAGCAGCCAGCAGGGTCACCTGCCGGGGTTGCCGCAGCCGGGCCAGCTGTTGCTCGGCCAGTTGCCGCAACTTCTGGTTGGGACTGGCCAGGGCCCGGCACAGGTATTCCAGGGCCAGTTCCCCGGCCTCCCCACCTCGGCGGGCGATGGCTCCCAGGGCCCGCAGGGCCTTTTCGCTGCGGCGGAACCGACCAATGGCCCTGACCACCTTGACATCACCATAGGTGGCCAGCAGGGCGTCCACCGATGCCTCGCTGTCGGCATCGGTATCGGGGCCGACCGACTGCCCTACCTCGTTCAGGTAGCTTTCGTCGGCAAACTGCTCCACCGCCAGGCGCCGGGCGGCCGGGTTGTAGGAAGTGTCGTTGGCGATGGCCTGGAGGATCTCCCTGTCGTGGATGCGCGCGAAGCAGGCCCCCATGAGTTCGTAATTCTTGCGCTTCTTGACGATCTCGGCCAGCAGTTGCTGGTTATCGATTCTGTCCACCGCGGCCAGGCGGGCATCGAGGAACTTGCCATCCAGGGCCACTCGCTGCAGGGCGGCATCGTTCGTCAACCTCTGCACCGCGGCCAGGCGCACCCGGGGTGAATCGTCCCGGCAGGCCAGTTCCACCAGTAAATCGCCGTCGTCGCTGGCAGCCACCGCTTCCAGCCGTACCCGGGGATCCGGGTGACGGTGTTTCTTCCTGAACCAGCTCATGTTGCCACCCTGGTCAGTGGAACTCCCATTCCAGGAACCCCTCCTTGACATCTACCATGGCGTTGACGATCAACTCCACCAGCCCTCCATAGAGGATGTGGCAACGATCCCAGGCCTGATAGTAGGTCAGCAAATCGCGAATCTGTCCCTTGCAGTTGGAGCAGGGGGCACAGACGTACTTGTTGGTCTCGGGGCCGATGCAGTCCTGAAAGGCGTTCAGGATCTGAGCGAACTTCTTGCGCCCGGAGATGCGCATGCGCCAGTCGGGGAAGTTGTTCGATTGCATGATGGCAAAGCCGCTGCCGCCGCCGCAGCAATAGTTGTCGACCCCGTGCGGCTCCATCTCGCGGAAGCGGGGAGCGATCTTCTTCAGGATATTGCGCTGGGGCATGACGATACCCATGGAACGCGCGATGTTGCAGGGGTCGTGCAGGGTTACCGGAAAATCGTTGCGGCGCGGATCGACCATGATCTTCTCGTTGCATACCAGGTCTTCCATGAGCGTAAGCGCGCTCTCCCGGGGAATATTGCATTGCTCGATCCACATGCGGTCGCCGGTGGCCATGAAGGCCTTGTGGGCATGTCCGCACTCGCCCATGACCACCTTTTTCACCCCCAGCTTCCTGGCCACCTCGGCGTGCTTGAGAGTCACCCGGGTGTATTGCACATCATCGTAGAACAACCCGTAGTTGACCGAATCATAGCCCACCAGGTCGCCGGAGATGGTCCAGCTCAGCCCGGCCAGTTCGAAGAGGATGGCGAAGGCCTCGAGGTTTTCCGGCCAGGAGAGGAACTCGCCGGCGTTGTGCATGATGAGGATATCGGCGCCTTCCCGGTCGACGGGAATCTTGATCTTCATGCCGGTGCGATCTTCGATGTCTTCCTCGGCGAACTCGAGGATATCGTCGAGGGCCTTCCTGTTGATGCCCGTCGAGGACCCCACCGTGAGCTGCTTCATGGTGCCGTCGTCGTGCAGTTCGGCCGGGGACCAGCCCAGCTCCTGGCTGAACAGCTTGCGGATCTCGCGAGTGACCAGGCCGTTGTCTACACCCATGGGACAGTGCTGGGCGCAGCGGCGGCACAGCGTGCAGCGATAGGCCAGCTCGGCCAGGCGGGCCAGCAGGGGCCAGTTGACCTCCATCCCGTTCGCCCCGGTGAAGCGGGCCAGTGCCCGCCCCAGCCCGGAACGGTTTTTCTGGGCCAGACGCCTGATGACCTCGGCCCGGAACAGGGGCCGGTAGATCTCGGCCCGGCCACTGGACTCGAATATCGGACAGGCGTCGGCGCAGGTATTGCAGCGCACGCAGCTTTCCATGGCCAGCAGCCACGGCTGCAGGAAGGTCCAGTTGTCCTCCCGGGAAAACAGCTTCTGTAGTCCGTCCAGGAACTTCCCGGCCGCCCGTTCCTTCTCCTGCTCGCTGGCCGGCGAAGCCACCTTGAGGCCGATGAAGCCATCGAGCGAGGTGTCGGCGGCCGCCAGCTTGGCCTCGGACAGCGGCTTGATCGGCTCGTCCCGCCAGTCTTCATAGGGGGGAGGTAGCGGCGGCAGCTTGTCGAAGTCGAGATCCACAAGCTGCTCGGCGTCCAGGCCGATATCCTGGGGACGTACTTCCTGTGGTTTCCTGGCCCGCTTCATTTCTTCACCTCCTCGACCCCCTGCAGATTCGTACCCACCTCGGCCCAGCTCTTACCCTGCTGGATGTGCCGGGCCGACCAGTTCAGGCGATAGGCGAACACCTGCTTGAGCTGACCCTCGATACGGCCGCCCCGGGTATTGGGCTCGTCGGCCCAGCGCACATCGTGGTAGAGGAAATACTTGGCCACGAAGTGAGCCATGCGGGTGAGGGGGATGTAGGCCACCAGCAACGCCCCGGCCACCACCTCCATGGCCAACAACGTCGGCAGTGGTCGGGGCCGGGAGAAACCAATCACGGAAGCCAGGTACCCGGCCAGGCGACCGAATCCGGGATCCGTGGTGGCCTGGGCGATGAGCGCCACCACCGCCACCGCCAGGATGAACAGCAGGTTGATATACTCCGCCGGAGAACTGTAGCGCCGGATCCCACCATCGAAGACACGGCGCAGCAGCAGCCCCAGCGCTCCCAGGATCAGCAAACCCAGGCCTCCGTACCCGCTCAGGTACACCAGCCAGGAGAAGACGTCGCCCACCGTTCCCCGCAGCGCCGTGCCGGTATTTATGAGGATCCCGGCCACCAGCAGCAGCAACAACCAGCCGATGAGCAGGTAGAGGCCCAGGTGGAAGGGAAAGGAAAAGAACCACAGCTTGCGATTGTGGTGCCATACACCCTTGAGCAGCGCGATCTCGGCCAACATCTGTCGCAGCTCACCGATGCGATCCAGCTGGCGGGGTTTCTTCCACCACTCCAGCTCCTCGAAGATCGATCCTCCCCACGCCGCCCGGCCCTTTTCGTGCGGCACCGGGTACAGTTCCCAGCGCAAGTGAATGGGAGTGGTGGCGTATTTTACCACCCGTGCCACCACGGCCGCCACGAAGACGACTGCCGCCACATAGGTCACCACCAGCACCACTAGCATCTTCTACCTCCTTGATCCCGTTTGCGTTTGTGTCCCGGACGGGCCCGGTCTCAAGACTTCGGCGGCAACGCTGGCCAGGAAATCCTCGGAGAGAATGTCTGCCAGGCTGTAGCTTTCCAATATCTCGTTGATACGAGCGTTGATCAGGGCCCACAGGCCCCGGCAATTGCAGTACGCGGAAAACAGGCAATGGCTGGCATCACGGGCACACTCGGTCACCTCGACGGGACCAACGGCGGCAGCCATGATCTCGGCCACCTTGATCTCGCTGGCGCTACGAGCCAGGCGGTAGCCACCGCCCCGGCCGGACACGGAACGCAGCAGCGAGGCGTTGCGCAGCGGACCCACCAGCTGTTCCAGGTAACGACGTGACACCCCGCAGCGACGCGCAACGTCCCCCAGCCCCACCGGGGCATCATCGGCCGAGAGGCGGGCAATGGCCACCATCATGCGCAGCGAGTACCTCGCTCTCGTCCTTATTTTCATGCCGGTGCCTCCACTATTATATCCTACTACTCCAATAGGAGATATATGTCAATAGAGAAATCAATCAATACCGCTCATTCATATAGAATATTTCTATGAATCCAATAAAGACAACGACCGGCCAGGGCGGCCTACATGAACGTTACTTCTTGATCTACAAGGGAATATTAGATTACGGCTTTTGCTCCCCGCTTTTTGTCGAAGACAGCAGCCTGAAAATCAACACCGAACCAAGTGCCGCACCCAGCAGGTAGAGCAGGCCCTGGACATGCTCGCCCAGCAACAGGCGACCCACGCCGAAGAGTATACCGTAGAGCACGAAGACCGACACCAGCCAGGCCAGCAGATCCCGGCCCAGGGATGCCCGACCCGGGCCCCGCCCCCCCAGCGCGGCGATCCGTCTCCATCCCCAGGAAGCAGGTGATACCTTCTGGAAAAAGCGCAGCAACACAGCCTCGTCCACCGGGGGGGTGAGAAACGTCACCGCCAACCAGCCTGCCGTGGAGAAGGCCGCCGTCACCAGCAGGCGGATGGGGTACTTCATGTCCGGGGCCAGCAGCGCCAGCAGCAGGGTAGCCAGTGAAGACGAGACCCAGGCGGCGATCTCCGACCAGGCGTTTACCCGCCACCACAACCACCTGGCGATGTACACTCCCCCGATACCGGCGGTCAACTGCCAGAGCAGTTTCCAGGCCCCGGAAATCGACTGCATGAGATAGGCCACCACGAGACCGATGAGCATCAACAGGACACTGGCCCAGCGGGCCGCCCGCACATAGCATTTTTCGTCCCGGCCGGGTCGCAGAAAACGCTTGTACAGATCGTTGACCAGGTACGACGAACCCCAGTTCAGGTGGGTATCGATGGTGGACATGAAGGCCGCAAAGAAGGAAGCCACCAGCAGGCCCCGCAGCCCGGCCGGCAGACAATCGGCAATCATCCGGGCGTAACCCAGCTCGGGATCTTTCTGAAACCAGGCGGCACCACCGTAGGCCACCAGCGCCGCCATCCCCACCACTATCCAGGGCCAGGGACGCAGGGTGTAGTGGGCAACGGCGAACCACAGGGTGCCGGCCCGGGCGTGGTTTTCGTCCCGGGCGGCCAGCATGCGCTGCGCCAGGTAACCACCGCCGTCGATTCCCTTGTTGGTCCACCAGCCAACCGATACATAGATCAGAAAAGCCACGTACAGTTCGCTTCCGGTTTGCGGCCACAGCGACAGGGTGGACGGTTCCAGCTTGTCCAGCAGTTGCGCCAGGCCTCCCACCCGGTCGACGGCAAAGAAGGCCAGGGCCAGGGACCCGACCATGGCGATGACGAACTGCACCAGGTCGGTCACCACCACTCCCCAGAAGCCGGACAGCACCGTGTAGGCCAGGGCCACTGCCAGGCACAGGCCCAGCGCCGGCAGCTTGGGGAAAGCGAACAGTGCCCCTAGCAGCTTGGCCATGGCCAACATCACCCAGCCCATGACGATGGCGTTCATCAACACGCCCTCGTACACGGAGCGGAATCCCCGCAACAACGACGCCGACCTTCCCGAATAGCGGATCTCTATCAGCTCCAGATCGGTCACCGTCCCCGCCCGTCGCCACAGCCGGGCAAAAACGAAGGCCGCCAGCAAGTGGGCCAGGGCCAGGTTCCACCACAACCAGTTTCCGGCAATACCGTTCTCGGCCACCAGCCCGGACACCGCCAGGGGAGTATCGGCGGCAAAGGTCGTGGCTACCATCGAGGTTCCCAGCAACCACCAGCTCAGGTTGCGGTCAGACACGAAGTAAGATACCGCCGACCGGCCCGCCCGGCGCGATAACCACACCCCCGCCGCCAAGGCGAATACGCCGTAGAGGGCTACGATACCCCAATCCCAGAAGGTCATGGTCATGAGTTGCTCACTGCCCTTCCGGTGCTCGCTGCTCGTATCGACCAGGTCATCCGTACATCACCAGTTCCTTACTTCACTTCGAGGTGCAGGTGGTCACGGTGACTGGAGGAATTCTTCGGAGACAGCACCACGGTGAATATACCGCTGGCTGCGATCCTATCCAGGACCCCGCGGATGAATCGCCCCTGCGCGCCGTCCGGGCTCCGCCACATGCTACTCACGGGAACGGAAGTTCCCAGGGTGCGCTGGAAGGCAGTGATATCGATGGCCAGGCCACGCCCATGGGCGCTCAGCCCGGCGCTGCCGGCCACGGTGCGGCAGACGTAGGTACCGTTGTGTTCCACTTCCACGATGTTCAAGGGCTCCAGGAGCCGACCCAGTTTTTCCAGGGCCAGAGCCAGGCGGCAGGCTACCAGCAGGTTGCCCGGCAGGCGTTCGGCCTGGTGGCGGAAATCCACGTGGTGAATAGGTGTGGCCAGGAGAACCGGGGTATCGATCTGGCAGATGGGTTGTGCCGGGGCAGGTCCTCCCTCCCGGGCCGCGTGGGTGGGATCGTCGGCCATCTGGGGACGGGCATAGGTAACCGGCAAGGCATCGAGACGGCGGGTGCATTCCGTGGGCGGAAAGGGGGTGCCGTTGTCCGGCAGGCACACCATGCGGGTGGTGGTCTGCCCCAGCCGTTGCATGCTGGTGCAGACGTAACCAGGCCGGCAACCACTGACGGTAATGTGCAGGTTGCAACGGGCCAGGCAGATTCCCTGTCCGTCGGCCCAGGTGGGATCTTCGATACAGAAGGTGGGGCTGAACAGTTGCCCGTGACGGTCGGGGCAGTACTTGTGGCAACGGGCCGAACAGGTGCCGCGCGGAAACCCTTCCTCGTCCAGCAGGCAGAAACCACCGGGATATTCACAATCGGAATCGGAACGACAGGCCGAACCTATCCAACCCGGATTGAAATTCAGGTCGGCGGGTGGATTCCGGCGAACATTGCCGGTAGTGATCGATTCCGGCCGGCCCTGTCCTGCATCACCGGGAGGGTTGTCGAGGTGGCCTCCGTCCGCTCGTCCCACCCGGTCGGAGCGCCACTGCAGTCCCAGCACCACCAGCAGCGTCATCAAGGCGATGAACACTGCCTTGACCAGAAGTTGCCGCGATGAATCCCTCACGGGGAGATTCTACTGCAACCGCGGGGGCCGAGTACACTTCCTAGTCCGGAATCTCCCACCCGAGACCTGCAGATTTCCCAGATCGGCCAGCAAGATCAAGGAGATGCAAGAAAATGGCCGCAGTCGTAGTGTAACTACGTCGAGGACCGTTTTCACAGCAGCGACGCGGAGATTGCGGCCGAGGTGGGAAATCCGGCTAGTTGCACTGACCTGCACTACAGCCGGCCGGGCAGTTCTGGCACTCGGCATAGGATGTATCGTCGGTAAGACAGATGTCATCCGCATGGCAGACCTCGATGGTCAGCCAGGCATCGGGCACCACGGCGCCCTGGCAATAGTAGGATTGCCCGTCACAGTACTGGCGTACCGCCCGCTGCTGGGCATCGGCCCCGCAGTCGAGGCCATTGCAGCGATACTCCGTCCAGGCGTCGCAGGCAAAGCTCGAAGGACGGGGTTGCCCATTGTCGCAGCAGGGCTCATCGGTACAGGGGTTGCAGCCCTGTTCGCTGCAGCCCAGCTCGCACACCTGGCAGGCGGCGCCGTTTTCGTCGGCGTGGCACAGGGCGTCGTCCGGACAGTCATCGAGCAACGTCCAGTCTCCGTATTCAGTGGTGCCATCACACAGGGAAGAGGCTCCCGAGCAGTGCTGGCTGACCTGCCGCGATTCGGCGTCGCCGCCACAGGTATCCGCGGTACAGCGATATTCCTGCCACTGGGCACAAACGGTGCTGGAATCCTGCAGCTGGCCGCCCACGCAGCAGGGGCCATCGCTGCAGGGCTCGATGCAGGCTCCATTGCTGCAGCCCTGTTCGCAGGCCTGGCAATGGGCCTCGGTCTCCGAGGAGACGCAAAGGGCGGTGTCCGGACAGTCTTCCACGAGAGTCCACTCGGTGTAGCTCTTGGCGCCGTCACAACCCACCGACCAACCGTTGCAGACCCGGGTCACCGTGCGGCTCTTGACATCGGCCCCGCACGGGTCCGCTCCCACGCAGCGATACTCGGTGGTGGTATCGCAGATGGTGTCTGCGGCGGCCACCTGGCCGTTGTCGCAACAGGGTTCACCGGAGCAACCGGTGCAGGCGCCATCACGGCAGATGACTTCACACTGCTGGCAGCCGCCACCCTGGTCGTCAACGTAGCAGAGTTCATTTATACCGCACTTTTCGATGTACTGCCATCTTCCCTCGGTTATCCGCCCGTCGCAGGAAGCCGAGACACCGGAGCAGGTCTGGCTCACCGTTCTCTGCTGGGGATCGGCCCCGCAGCCGGTACCGGTGCAGCGTCGCTCGGTCCAGCTGTTGCAAACGTGGCTGGAGGAGTAGAACAGGCCGGTATCGGTGTCACAGCAGGGGCCGCCGGTACAGGGGACCAGGCACAAGCCCTCGGCGCACACTTCCCCCGAGCGGCACTGGCCGCTCGCAGTGCAGGTGCCGCAAGTACCGCTCTCCAGGCAACCTTGCCCGGAAGGGCAGTCCTGGGCGGATTCACAGGGTTGCGACACACCCTCGCACCAGGTCATGTCGGCACTGCAACCGTTGGGGCAAGTCATGATGACCTGCTCGTATTCATCGCAGCTGTTCATCCAGTACAGCACGCCACCTTCACACTTGCTGTAGGCATGGGAATCACAGCTCTTTTCCTCGCTGCAACCGGAACCGGCCAGGGCCATTACCAGGGCTGCAGCCAACCACCAGACCTCGCGCTTCATCTGTCAGCTTCCTTTCTCCAAACCAGAAGACACACTCCGTTGTCACTTATTCGCCTTTTAACCGGGCCGTGTCAACCCGTATTTTTCCGGTTCCTTGCCAACCGTTGCTTGTCAAGCAAAGAAGCGCTTGTTATCGTGGCGGGCGAAGTCGGCCGGCAACTACCGATACGGCAGGACAGCCATCTCATGAGCGGAGACGATTACCGGCAGATCCTCGAACGGGCGCTGGAAAACGGCGATGACGACAAGGTCCTGGCCGCCTTCCGGGTGCTGGACACCACCGCACGACTGGAGCATCTGCCCGCAACGGTGCTGGCGCGGCTGGCGCAGGTACTGCAACGGCAACGCCTGTTTCTGGAGGCAGCCTCGGCCTTGCGCCTGGCCGCCCAAAAAGCTGCGGAGCCCGAGCAGGAGGCAGCGGCCGGCTGGCTGCTGCGAGCCGCCTGCCTGCTGCTGGGTTCGGCCGCGCGACCAGAACTGGGACGGGAACTGGCCCGCCGGCTGGCAGCGGAACCCGATGGCAGCGGGAGCGTCGCGGCGGCCAGGCACCTGCTGACCCTCCTCGACACCAACAACCATCGGGGATTACGCCGCTTTTTCGAGCAGCAGGGGCTGGAGCCACCAGCGGATACGGCTGCCGGCGACACGCCGGCACCTGCAGAACAGAGAACAACTAGCGGAGCCGCATCCTTTCTTTCCCGCCAGCGGGAAAAATCGTGGGTTACGAAACTGCTGCCGGGGCTGCTGGTGCTATTCCTGGCCGCCTGGTTGTCGGGCCTGCTGCTGCGGGATCGCCTGGGAGGGGTAACCGAGACCAGGCGGGAACTGCTCGCCGAACCCCGCCAGGCCGAGATCGCCGCTCCCCGGCCGGTGCAGCTGCGCCACGGTGATTGGAACCTGGTCTTGCGGCCGAGGTTCTCCTATCACATCTGCGGCCTGGTGGTGCACGTAAACACCTATGCCATGCTGGGCTTGCGCTTCCAGGACTTCTACGAGCGCGACCTGTGCATGATCTGGGGCGAGAACGTGTCCTCGCGCACCTACAGTGCTCCCGGTATCAGTTTCACCCATCACGGCAACACCTGCTTCGTGCACTGGTCCGGCCCCATTGGTTTTCGCATGCAGCAGCTGTCCAACACCCACGTTTTTTCCCTGGACGAGAAGTTGCGCGCGGCGCTGGCGCGTATCCGGGCGGGAGACCAGGTGTGCCTGGATGGTAAGCTGGTGGACGTATCGGCCGTCCCCCGGCGGGCCCCGGCCGGCACCATGCCGGCGCCAGTGCGCCTGAAAACCAGCACCACCCGCACCGACACCGGCAACGGTGCCTGCGAGATCATGCTGGTGGAAAGATTGCAGGTGCTGGCCCGCGCCAACCGCTTCTGGCGCCTGCTGAACGGTGTCGGATTCTGGGGGGCGATGCTGCTGGCGTTGTTGTGGCTGGGCAACCAGTTGCTGCGACGTTGATCACCGGCTCCGGCGCGAGCGTCGTCGGTATAGCCAGGCCAGCGCCAGCCCGCCGGCGAAACCACCGATGTGGGCGCTGTAGGCGACGGAGCAGGAGCAACCGGCCGGTACAGCCAGCAGGGCCAGCAGTTGCAAGAGCACCCACAGGCCCAAGTACAACCAGGCCGGTACGTGAACTATGTACCTGATGAACAACGTCGGTATCCGGGCGCGGGGATGCCTGACCAGAAACATCCCCATGACACCCGAGATGGCACCGCTGGCCCCCACGGCTGGAAGCGGCGATTGCGGTTGCACCAGCAACAGCACCAGGGAACCAATCAGGCCACAGAGCAGGTATTGCCACAGGAATCCAACCGGTCCCAGCTCATCCTCGATGGCCCGGGCGAAGATCCACAGGTAGAACATGTTGCCCAGCAGGTGCAGCCAGCCGCCGTGCACGAACATGTGTGTCACCAGGCCCCACAGTTGCCGTCCCTGAGACACTTGCTGCGGGACCAGGCCGAAGGACAGGAAGAACTGCTGGAGGTGCTCCACTGCCAGCACCTGCACCAGGAAAACTCCGCTACAGAGCAGGACCAGCAGAACCGTCACCACCGGGAAGTTCTGCACCTGTACACCTGCACCCAGGGGCAGGATGATCTTGGGCAGGAAAAGATCCAGCGGCGAAGCCCGCCGGCCGAGTTCCCCGCCGGCCTGGTTGATCTCCTTCCAGCGCTCGCGTTCGCGTACCGCCCCGGCAATGGCCTCTCCCATGGCCCGGGCACTGCCCAGGCCGCTGGGCCGGCACAGATCCTCGACCAGCACCGCCAGCTCACCACCGTCGGCCCAGGCCCCGCCGCAGCCGGGGCAGCGATCCAGCTCTACGGAACTGACACCACCGCCGTAGCGTCCGGCCACCATCTCCCGGCCGCATTGCGGACAGCGCAGTACCCGCTCGTAACCGTATTGCTGCAGTCGGGCGCCGGCCCGCCGATCACCGGAGATGACGCCGTCGGGATCGGCAAAGGCCCGGGCCAGCACCTCGTCCAGCCCCCCGGCGGCGAACCACATGCCGCCACAGCGCGGGCAGGTGTTCAGCACCACCCCCCCGACCACCTGCTTGCGCAGGGGCGTGTTGTCCAGGGGACAACGCCATTGCTGTTGGTTGGATTCTGGCACCTTGTTCGGCTCCACGGCCTCCATCCTGGGCGAACCGTCACTGATCGCTGTTGACAATGCAAGTGTCACTTTTCACGATCGATCGCTTCTTCCGGAAAAACCCGGTGGCCTTCAAAGATAGTGAGCACTTCGATTGCTTCGTCCCTCACACGGTAGACGATCCGGTATGTACGTCTGAACACCTCACGGATGTCACGGCGGTCGGCGTACTCAGGAACGATTCGACCGGCGAGCGGCATGGCTGCCGCACGCTCAATATCCGAGATGAGTTTATCCACCCACTGCATGGCAGCGCGCGGATTGTCCGCGGCGATGTAGTCGCCGATTGCCGCAAGGTCATCTTTGGCCCGGTCGGACCAAAGAATGTCGAGCGACCGGCCGGCTTTCTTCTTACCGGTCATTCGTCATCGGAACCGCCGAAGCGGTGGCGTATTTCGGCGACTACGTCGGCATGCGGCGTGACACGTCCCGCGTCGACATCGGAAAGGCCTTGCTCGACGGCCTTCATGAACCGGTACCGCTCGGTGAACTCGTCGTACGCCGCCGGCGAAAGTAAAACCCCTGCGGCCTTGCCGTTCTGCGTGATGACCAGCGGCTCGGAGGATCCTGACAGGCGTCTCAGCCACTCGGCGGCTCGCGCCTTGAACTCGCTGACCGTGATGATGTTTTCGGAAACTCTTATGTTTCGCATGGTCGCCTCCTACGGTTGACCCATATATAAGTCTAAATTCGGTCTGCTAAAAAGTCAATGCATGGACCGGTCCTGCAGATGAGCCGTGTAGAGGCCATGAACAACAACGCGAAGGCGGTCTCCCACCGAGCCCATGGGTACCGCTCCGAGAAGACGTTTACGCTTGCGCTACAGCATTGCCTCGTAGGCCTCCAGCTGCCAGAGACCGTGCACAGATTCTTATGAGGAGCCCGAATTTTTATATTGTTCCCCGGCCGGATGATCTGTAAAACCCTTACCGGGAGGTACGGAACATGGCGCACAAGTGCCGGGCTCTGGTTCTCTTCTGCATGGACTACCGTTTGAACCGCCAGCTGTTTGCCTTTCTCGATCACGAGGGGCTGCTGGCCGGCGGCGCCGACATCGTGCGCCTGGCCGGCGCCGCCAAGAACCTGGCCCGCCCGGCCAGCGAGGCGGTGTTCCACTTCGTCATGGAACAGATCGATACCTCGCGGCGGCTGCACCACATCGACACCGTATACCTGGTGAACCACGAAGATTGCGGGGCCTACGGGCCCGAGGACATTCCCGACAGCAACCAGGAACTCCAGGTCCACCGCCGGGACCTGTTGGCGGGAGCGAAGATCGTGGAAGAGGCCTTCCCCGGTATCACCGCCCACCCCTGCTTCATGTGGCTCGATGGCCGCTGCCAGGCGGTAACGTAACGATTTGCTTCTGCGACAATCCTGAAGTTGGACTTTAGAATTGTCAATACCTGGAGAACCGGGACGAGGCCAGGACCTCGAGCGTTTCGGGATCATCGGTGATTATCCCGTCCACCCCCATGCCCATGAACCTCCTCATGTCAGCGGGTTCGTTGACCGTCCAGACGTGTACCTTGAGAGCGAAGCGGCGAATCCTCTCCATGGTCTCCTCGCTGATCACCTCCCGGGGAGGCTGCAGGAAGCGGGAGCTGGGCAGGAAGGTCTTTTCATCCTCGTCGGACATGGTGACGAAGGTGAGCATCTCGGTTGTACCCCACGAGGTCATCACTCGGGGATCCTTCTCCTTGACCCTCTCCACCACGCTGTCCACCAGGGAAGCGATGATGATCCGCTCGTAGAGTCCTCGCTCCCTGATTACCTCGAGAACATCGTCGATGATGGGCGGATCCACCTGCTTGATCTCGGCCATGAAACTCATACCGGGAAAGGCATCCAGGATATCCACGAACCTGGGAACGATGAGGCCCTGGCCGCGATAGGGAAAATCCGGAGGTGAAAAATTGTAGCCGGCATCGAAGCGGCTCAGTTCCTCATAGGTGAAATTGCGAATGAACCCCTCTCCGTCGGTTGTGCGATCGATCTTCTCATCGTGCATGCAAACGATGACCCCGTCCGCGGTTTCATGCAGGTCCATCTCGAGAACGTCGGCTCCGGCAGCAACGGCGTTTTCATAGGCAACCATGGTCTCTTCAGGAGCCAGCAGGGCGCCGCCGCGATGGGCTATGTTGAGGAACCTGTCGGAGGTGAAGACGTTCTCTCCAGACGAGCCACCCGGCGAACAGGAAAACGCCAGGGACGACAGCAACAACAGCACATACCGGGAAGAACGATCGGCAAGACCGGAAACCATGTGACCATGCTATTGCCTGCACGGCACCGGGTCAAACGAGCACCCGTTTCCCCATGGCTTCCACGAAAAAACGCCCGGCTGGATTGCATCCAACCGGGCGAAAAAGGGGACGGGGTGGACGGGACTCGAACCCGCGGCCTCCGGCGTGACAGGCCGGCGTTATAACCAGCTTAACTACCACCCCGTGTCTGCAAAGAACCAGCTGCGCCATAGGCGGGACAGGGTTTGAACCTGCGACCCCCGGCTTGTAAGGCCGGTGCTCTCCCGCTGAGCTACCCGCCTGCAAACAACACAGCACCGGTTGTCAAGCACCTGCCCGCCGCCCCATGGCAACGGGTTGTGTTAGCTACCAGATCACCTTCACTCTGTCAATAAAAACCAACCTCATCCCGGCGCATTCTCCCGGTTCCGCCGCGAACGGCGCTGGAGCATGCGCCGGTGCACCTCGGCCGCTTCCTGCCATAGTTTCCGGGCTTCCTTGTCACCGGCGCCCGGTTCCAGGGCCGGTACCGCCCGGGGCCGGCCATCCTCGCCGATGGCCACCATGAAAAACAGCCCCCGCGCACAGCAGCGTGGTTGCCACTCGGTCTTGTCGACGGCGGCCACCGTCACCTCGACTCCCACGGTGTGGGAGGAGGTATAGACCACCCGGGCCGTGACCTCGGCTATCTGCCCCTGCCGTACCGGGGAGCGAAAGTCCATGGCATCCAGGGAAGCGGTGACGAAATGCCGGCGGGCGAACCGTGACGCCGCCAGCCCCGCCGCCCGGTCCATCAGGGCCAGGATCTTGCCCCCGAAGGCGGTACCGTAGGGATTGGTGTCCGAGGGGAATATCTCCTCGTAGACGACCACCGCCTGTGGTTGCCGGGCCGCCATGACCTAGTGGGTAATGCCCCGCTGCGACGGCTGGCGAAGAAAATCCACCAGCAAGGCCGCCGGCGGGCAGCGGGGCAGGATCTGTTCGGCAATGAGGTCGGCGGCCTCGGCAACCAGCAGCTCGGACTGGAAGGCCAGCCGGTAGGAGCGCCGCAACAATCGCACCTGGTCCACCGGAAACCCCCGGCGCCGCAAACCGGTTCCGTTCAAACCGATCAGGCGAGCGCGGTTGCCGGCCGCCTTGCAGAAGGGAGGCACGTCCATCACCACCACCGAACCGCCTCCCACGAAGGCATGGGCCCCCACCCTCACAAACTGGTGAATCGCCGAACAGCCGCCGATGACGGCATGCTCGGCAATTTCCACGTGGCCGGCCACCTGCACCGAGTTGGCCACCACCACGTGGTCACCCAGCTGGTTGTCATGAGCCACGTGCACGTAGGCCATCAGGAAAACATGCGAGCCGATCCGGGTCACCCCACCTCCGTGCGGTGTGCCCCGGTGAATGGTAACGAACTCGCGTATCAGGTTGGCGTCACCCAGCACCAGGCGGGTGGGCTCGTTGCGGTACTTGAGATCCTGCGGCGGCGTGCCCAGGACGGCATGGGCGAAGATACGGTTGTCCCGGCCGATGGTGACATCCCCGTCGATGACCACGTGCGGCCCGACCACCGTCCCGGTGTCAATCTTCACCTGCGGTCCGATCACCGCTCCCGGACCGATTTCCACATCGCCGGCCAACTCCGCCCGGGAGTCGACCACGGCGCTGGAATGTATTCTGCTCAATCTCCACCTCCGGCCGGCCGGCGCCGGCCCAGCCGCCTCAGGCGCATGAGCCCCGACAGCCACTTGCCGACCTCGATGGCGGGTATTCCCGCCACCCGCGCTCCCGCCGGCACCGTCCCGGCCACCCCGCTCTTGGCACCGATCTGCGCCCCGGCCCCGATCACGGCGTGGTCGGCCACCCCTACCTGCCCCCCCAGCACGGCCCCGGCGCCGATATGCACGCTGCCGGAGATTCCGCACTGGGCGGCGATGACGCAACCGGGCTCGATGACGGCGTTATGGCCCACGTGAACCTGGTCATCCAGCTTGCACCCCCGGCCGATACGGGTAACCCCCAGGGTGGCCCGATCCACGGTGCAGTTGGCTCCCAGCTCGACTTCGTCTTCGATGACCACCCCGCCGACCTGGGGAATGCTTTCCGGCCCCTGGGGCCCCGTGGCCACCCCGAACCCGGCGGCACCAATGACCACCCCCGCTCCCAGGCGCACCCGCTCGCCCAGGCGACAACCGGGCTCGATGACGGCGTTGGCTCCAATCAGGCAATCCCGCCCCACCTCGACTTCCGCTCCCACGCAGGCGCCGCTGCCCACCAGCGTACCCGCCCCGATAACAGCCCCGGGGCCTATCACGGCACCGGCCTCGATCCGCGCCCGGGGATCCACCCGCGCTTCACTGGCTACCAGTGCCCCCGGCATGATTCCCGCCGGCGGCGACTGCCGGGGGTACAACCAAGCCAGTACCCGGGCCAGCGCCAGGCGCAGGTCGCCGACCAGGATGACCGGACAGGGTGAACTGTCGACCATCTTCCTCCCGGCGCGGGACTCCATGAGCACTCCTCCGGCACGGGTCCGCCGCAGTGCTGCCAGCAGCCGCTGGTTGACGCACAGGCTGAGGTCTTCGGGCCCGGCGCTGTCCAGCGGGGCCATGGCCCCCACCTCCGTGTCTCCACCCAGCAGCTCGGCACCCAGGCGTCGGGATATTTCACTCAGGGCCAGCGGCAAGGGATCACTTTCTCTTCTTCTTGCCTTTCTTCGCGGCCGCGTGACGCTTGTCGTATTCGCGTATGACTTCGTTGGTGATGTCCATCTTGGCCGGGGCAAAGAGCAGCATCTCCTGCCGCAACACGTAGTCGAGGCCATCGCGCCGGGCCACCGTCTTCACTACGTCCAGGACCTTCTGCTCGAAGGTACGCAGGGCCTCGCTCTTCTTGCCGTCGATCTCCTGCTGGTACTGCATGAACAGCATCTGCAGCTCCCGCTGCTCGGCTCCCAGCTTCTGCATCTGCTCCTGACGGGCCTGCTCCTTCATTACCGCCTGGCGCTGCTGAAACTGCTTGGCCTTCTCCTCGAAGGCCTTCATGCGGGCATTGAGCTCCTGCTGTTTCTTGGAGTACTCTTTCTTGAGCCGCTGCAGGATCTGCTTGCCTTCCTCGGTACTCTCGAAGACCGTGCTCAGGTTCACGTAACCGATGCGCCCGGCGGCCCGCGCCGTTCCCCCGGCCAGCAGCAACATTACGCCCAACAACCCTATCAAGCCCGCTCGATAGCTTTCTCTGTTCATGATCCTTGTCTCCACTGTTCTGTCCTCGCCAGCGGCGAAGTAGGTTCGTGACAATTCGACCGGCACCACTCCTGTCCTATTCAAGTCCTCGTCTCAGAAGAAATTGCCGATAGTGAACTCAAAGAGAATGTTCTTGTCTCCCGGCCGCCGGGTCAGGGGGATGCCCCACTCGAAACGCAAGGGCCCGATGGGCGAGAACCAGCGGAAGCCAAAACCGGTGGACCAGTACAGGCCCAGCCAGGTTTCCTGGTAGCTCTGCCCGGTCTCCGAGTTGCGCGAATAGCGATCCTGGAAGAGGTATTCCCCTTCCCCGAAGGCATTGCCGGCATCGAGGAACAGCACGCCCCGTATCTGCACTTGCGGGAAGATGGGAAACTCGATCTCGAAGTTGGCAATGAACTGCTTGTTGCCGCCGACATTGGTTGGTGTCAGGTAGGAAGCGGGGTCGTAACTGTCGGCGGCCAGCAGCTCGGTGGGACCGATGGAACGGGGCTCGTAGCCGCGCACGGTGTAGATGCCACCAGCAAAGTACTTTTCGAAGATGGGCGCCCCGGGGGTGATGTATCCCAGGATGATGTTGGTCTTGAACACGAACTGCCAGAACAGGGGCAGGTACAACCGTGACACCCAGCTCAGGCGGGTGAACTCGTTTTCGCTGCCGGTATACTTGCTGGCATGTTCCACCGAGCCCTGCAGCAGGTGCCCGTCGGTGGGAAACAGCCGGTTGTTGCGCGTGTCCCAGGTGAGGGTGAGCCGCGCCGATGAGGTCCAGCCGTCACGGAACAGGTTGTAGTGACGAACTCCTCCCCGCTCGTCGACGTTCACGTGTTCCAGGGTGTAGGTCAGGGCTACCCGCCAGTCGTCTATAAATTCGTAACCCCAGGTAAGGTTTCCGCCGCTGGCCTTACGCAGGAAGGTGTAGTAATCGAGCATGGTGTTGTAGAGCTGGAAGGAAAAGTACCAGTTGCTGTCCAGGAAGTAGGGCTCGATGAAATTGAGCGAGAACAGCTGGCGCAGGCTGGAAAGCTGCGCCATCAGGGCCAGAGTCTGGCCCCGGCCGAAGAGGTTCTGCTGGGCGATCTGGGCTGTGGCGATGAAGTTCTCCACCGAGGAGAAACCGGCGCCGATCTGGAAGGTACCGGTTGGACGCTCCTTGACCTTCACGGTGATGACGATGCGGTCGGGGCGGCTGCCCCTCTTCTCGGAGATATCCACCTTCTCGAAGAACCCCAGCATGTTGACACGCCGGCGTGAGGTTTCCATGCCGGTACCGGAGTAGTACTCGCCCTCGTAGATGCGCAGCTGCCGGCGAATTACTTTATCGCGGGTCTTGAGGTTGCCCTCGATGTCGATGCGCTCGATGAATACCTTCGAGCCCCTCTGGATGGTGAAATTGATGTCGGCAATACGAGCCTGCGAGTCCACGCTGGTAGCCGGCACTACCTCCACGTAGGCGTAGCCGCGATCCTTGTAGACGTCCTGTATCTTGAACAGGCTCATGCCCAGCTTGGTACGGTTGAACACCTCGCCGGGTTTCACCAGCAACAACGATTCCAGCACCCTGGTCTTCAACAGCTGTAACAACTGCCGGCGCACCTGGCCGCGCAGGCTGCCGTCGACGGGATGGGGCGGCTCGTCCTCCTCCCAGACGCCGCGCTCGAGGCGGTCGGCGACTTCCCGGCGCAACTCCTGCAGGACCTCCATTTTGAGCAGCTGAATCTCCTCGTCCCGAAGCTGCTTCTGCAACCTGCGCAGCAACTCCTTGGACAGCACCAGTCCCGTCGCCTGCTCGTCGATGGCATCATCGATGTGCTTGAGCAGCTGCCGGTCATCGGCCAGCAGATCGCCGGAGAATTTCATGTTGCCGAAGCGATACTGCTCTCCCTCTTCCACGGCGATGGTGATGCTCAGGGTGCGCCGGTCACGGGCGATCTCCACGACCGGCTCGGACACCTTGACGTTGATGTAGCCGTGATCGTAGTAGAACTGGTTGATGCGCATCAGGTCCCGCTTGAGGCCCTCGCGCTTGAAGGTGCCGGAGCCGGTCAGGAAGGAAAAGAACCCCCCTTCCCTGGTTTCCATGATGCCCTTGAGCTCGTCGTCGCCGAGCTTCTCGTTGCCGACGAAGGTAATCCGCGACACCTCAACCTTGGCCCGCTCGTTGATCAGGAAGGTAAGTTCCACCCGGTTCTTGGGCAGCTTCTTCAGGCGATAGTCCACGTCGGCCAGGAAAAACCCCTTCTCCACGTAGAGTTCCTTGATCTTCTGCACGTTCTTCTTGATGCGGGCCACGTCCAGCACCGACAGGGGCTTGATGTCCACCACTTCCTTGATCTTGTCCAGGTCCACCTCGTCGTTGCCCTGGTACTTGACCAGGGCGATGGAAGGCTTTTCCCGCACCACGTACACCAGGACAGGTTTCTGCTCGTCTCCCTCCAGCTCCGCCCAGACGTCGTCGAAGGTACCCAGGGAGAAGATGGCCCGGATGTCGGCGGCCACTTTCTTTCCGTCCAGTTGGTCACCGGCTCGAACCTTGGTGACCAGCATGATGGCATCGGCCTCGACCCGCTTGTTGCCGCGCACCTTCACCTGGGCGATTGTCTGGGCCCGGACCAGGGGCGCAGCCGCCAGCAGCATCAGTGTCAATCCCAGTTTCACCTGCCAGCGTCGCAAGGCCGTCATTCCTCCTGCCCCTCCTGCCGCCGCTCCGCGCCGCCTGCCCGGGTGCCATCTTCCACCCGTCCATCCTGCAAGACAAACATCCGGTTCATGCGGGCAGCCAATGAACGATTGTGCGTGACCACCACGGTGGTCATTCCCAGCTGACGGTTCAGCTCGAACAGCAACTGGTGTATTCCCTCTGCCGTCTCTTCGTCAAGGTTGCCGGTGGGCTCGTCAGCCAACAACAACGGCGGCCGCAGCAACAGGGCGCGGGCCAGCGCCACTCGTTGCTGCTCGCCGCCGGAAAGTTCCACCGGCCGGTGATGGAAGCGATGGGCCAGCCCGACTCTTTCCAGGATCTCGGCCGCCATGCTGCGGACCCGGGAGCGCGGCTGCCGCTGTACCAGCGCCGGCATCATGGTGTTCTCCAGCGCCGTGAACTCCGGCAACAGGTGGTGGAACTGAAAGACGAAGCCAATGGTGCTATTGCGGAAGGAGGCCAGCTGGTCCGGAGTGAAACGACCGACATCCTGGCCGGCTATCTCGATTCGTCCGGAACTGGGAGCGTCCAGCGTACCCAGCAGGTGCAACAGGGTGCTCTTGCCGGCCCCCGAAGGGCCCAGAATGGCCACCATCTCCCTCTCCGCCACCGAAAAGGCCACTCCCCGCAAGACCTCGATGGGCCGGCCGGCGAGCCAGTAGCTCTTGTGCAAGTCGAACACCTGTACCATGTCCGTCAAGTGCTCACTCCTCAGTCGTAACGCAGTCCTTCTACCGGCCGAAACCGCGAGGCCCGGCGAGCGGGATAGACCGTGGCGATGAAACTGATGTGCATGGCAATGGCGCCAATGAGGATGAACTCCACCGGGTCCATGTTCACGGGCAGGTTCTGCATGTAGTAGACCTCCGGATTGAGCTGAAAACCGAAGTTCTGCAACAGCTCGCACACCACCCACCCCAGCAACAGGCCCAGGCCGGTGCCCACCATTCCGATGGTGATACCCTCGAACATGAAGATCTTCATCACCCCGTCGCCGGTGGCTCCCATCGATTTCAAAATGGCTATTTCCTTGATCTTTTCCCACACCAGCATGATCAGGGTGGCGATGATGCCGAAGGCGGACACCAGGGTGACTATCACCACCAGGATGAACATGCCCACCTTCTCCATCTTCAGGGCGGTGAACAAGTTGCGGTTCATGTCGTACCAGGTGCGGGTGTAGTAGGGGTAGCCGTCGAGCACGGAAACGATGTCGCGGCAGATGGCCGCCGCCCGGTCGAGGTTGGCCAGCTTCAGGGCGATGCCGGTCACGGTATCTCCCAGCCCGAAGAAGTCCTGCGCCTGCCGCAAGGTGATGTAGACCGACTTGGCGTCGTATTCGTACATGCCGGTCTGGAAGACGCCGGCCACCCGGAAGGAACGCGCCTTGGGAACCGGCCCGCTGGGGCCCAGTTCCTCGCTCAAGGGCGAGACGATGTTGACCCGGTCGCCGATACGCACCTTGAGGATCTTCTTCAGTTCGCTGCCGATGAACACCCCCCCCAGGGACCGCCCCGGCCTCGTTTCCAGGGTCAGGGGTTCGGGCAAGGGAACGTCGTCGCCAGCCAGGTCGGTGTCTCCCGGTGCGGGCTGAACATCATCTGCGGGACGTTGCCGTTCCACCTTCCCTGCGGCCGGCCCCTGGGCCGTGTCCCGGCCCAGCCGCGCTCGCAGCCGTTCGAGAGGCTCCGCCAGCAGCTCGACGATTCCCGGCTGCCGGGTGTGCCGCTTCAGGTAATCGTCGATCTTCTCCGGGTGGCCGAGCAGATCCAGGCGCCCGGCCACGATGGTGCCGTCGATGTCGGTCACGGAGGAAGCGGTGTCGACATCGATGCCCCGCACGAAGATGCCGGCGATGTTGAACTCCGAGGAAATCATCACCTCGTTGTAGACGAAGGGCGTGGCCGCCACCACCCCCGGCACGCTGAGCACCTTCTCCCGCACCAGGCGCCACTCGTCGAAGTCGATGCCGCGTTTCTGCACGATGGCATGGGCGTTGGTGCCGACGATGCGATCCTTGAGATCGTTCTCGAAGCCACTCATGACGCTCAATACCACCACCATGGCCGCCACTCCCAGGGCCACGCCGGCCACCGAGATGGAGGTGATCATCTTGAAGCGCAGGTAACGCATGCCCACCAGCAGGGGGAAGATCACTCCCCCGCCCCGGGCCAGGAAGAGGATGAAGGCGGCCAGGTAGAGGGCCGCGAAGTGCGCTTCGAACTTGAGCAGGATCTCCACGAAGTTGTCCAGCCCCAGCTGGAACTCGTCTCGCCACAGCAACCAGACCACCACCGTCAGGCTGGCCAACAACCCTTCCAGAGAGGGATAGTAGCCGACCAGACGTCCCAGCACCGCCCCGACGATCAGGCCCTCGACTACCAGCAACAAGTAAGGCAGCAGGGTAAATCCGTCCTCCGCCAGTGGTTCCGCCAGGCGTTGGCCCAGCACCAGCAGCAGCGCCGCCAGCACCACGCCGATCCCGGTGACCAACATGAAAGACCGCAAGCTTCGGCGTCTTTCCACGAATCCTCTCTCTCGCCCGCTACCGTTCCTGGCGACCGGGTCGTAACAGTGGAAACAAGATAACTTCCCGGATGGAAGCGGCGTCGGCAAAAAGCATGGTCAGGCGGTCGATGCCTATTCCCTCTCCCGCCGCCGGTGGCAAGCCGTACTCCAGGGCCTGGACGTAGTCCTCGTCGTAGGGCATGGCCTCGTCGTCGCCCCGGGCCTTGGCCTTCATCTGGGCGGCGAAGCGGGAGCGCTGGTCGTCCGGATCGTTCAACTCCGAGAAGGCATTGGCCAGCTCGCGACCGGCGATGTACAGCTCGAAGCGATCCACCAGTTCCGGCTGCCGGTCGTTGCGTCGGGCCAGCGGCGAGACTTCGATGGGGAAGGAAGTCACGAAAGTGGGCTGTACCAGCTTCGGCTCCACCAGGCACTCGAACAGTTCCATCTGCAATTTCCCCGGGCCGGCCCGGGAGTCCGTCTCCATCTCCAGCCGTCGCGCCTGCTGGCGCAGGAAATCCACGTCTTCCAGCCGGGCCACGTCCACGCCCAGGGCCTCGGCCACCGCCTGGCGCAGCTCCACCCGGGCAAAGGGCGGACTGAGATCGATACGCTGGCCCTGGTACTCGATCACCGTGCCGCCGGTCAGCTGCCGGGCCAGCTCGGCGAACAGCTCCTCGCTCAGCTTCATGAAATCGCCGAAGGTGGCGTAGGCCTGGTAGAACTCCAGCATGGTGAACTCGGGATTGTGCTGGGTGGAAATCCCCTCGTTGCGGAAGCAGCGGTTCAGCTCGTAGACCCTTTCCAACCCGCCTACCAGCAGGCGCTTCAGGTACAGCTCGGGAGCCACCCGCAGGTACAGGTCCAGATCCAGGGCATTGTGGTGGGTGACGAAGGGACGGGCCGCGGCCCCGCCCGCCAGGGAGTGCATCATCGGTGTTTCCACCTCGATGAAGTCCCGGCTGTCGAAGAAGCGCCGCAGGGACGATACCAGCCGCGCCCGCATCCGGAAGATGTCGGCCACCTGGCTGTTGACCATCAGGTCCAGGTAACGGCGCCGGTAGCGGATCTCGGTGTCACGCAAGCCGTGCCACTTCTCCGGCAGTGGGCGCAGGCTCTTTACCAGCAGCCGCAGCTCGTCGGCAGCCAGGGTCAGCTCCCCGGTGCGGGTACGCATGAGCCGGCCGGCCACCCCGACGATATCACCCACCTCGAGAAGTTTCTTGACCACCGCGAAGCCCTCTTCGCCCAGGCGATCCTTCTGCAGGTAGGCCTGGATGCGCCCGCTGCGGTCCTGGAGCTTCACGAAGGCCGCCTTGCCGAAGGAACGCAGGGCCATGATGCGCCCGGCCACGCGGTATATCGTGTCGATCTTTTCCAACTCGGCGGCCTCGTGCCCTTCATGTTCCGCGAGCAGCCGGGCGGCGGTGTGATCGGGGAAAAAATCGTTGGGATAGGCAGGAAGCTGCATCTTGCGCATCAGCTCGAGCTTGCGACGCCTTCCGGCCAGGTGTTCTTCCATTTGCGTAAGTCCTTGTATTATAAAGCAAAACACCCCCAGAGGGGTCGCCGTACCATAGCCCATTTGCCCTGGGGGGTCAAGCAAAAACCCCGCGCTACCGCTGCAGGATCAAAGACCTTTTTACATCAACAGGCAAGGTGCCGGCAACATTCCCCGGTCCGGTCCCCCCCCGCCTTCGTCGCCAGGTCTTCAGTCGCCGGACCCGTTCGTTGCGTAGAGCCCGTGGAGGGAAATGTACTCGGCCACCGCGGTCGGCACCAGCCCGTCTATGGACTGCCCCGCGGCCAGACGCCGGCGCAGCTGCGTGGAAGAAACCTCCGGCAGGCGCAATCCGGCAACCCGCCAGGGCCCCCTTTCGTAACTGTAGCCCGTCCGGGGCAGTACCAGCAACTGGTGGCGAGCGACGATGCGCTGGAAGTCCTTCCACTGGTCCAGTTCCCCGATTAGGTCCGAGCCCACCACCAGGGTGATGTCATCCTGCGGGTGGCGCCCGGCCAGCAGGTCCAGGGTGGCGGCGGTGCGATTCACTCCCTCGTCGAGCAACTCCCTTTCGATTTGCTCCACCACCACACGCTCGCCGAAGGGGCGAGCCATCCGGCGGCACATCTGCACCCGGTGAGAGAACTCCGCCAACTGCTTGCTGAACGCGTGCCGGTAACAGGGCACCAGCCACACCTGCTCGAACCCCTCCATCTCCAGCAACAGCAAGCAGGCCAGCTGATGGCCGGCGTGGGGGGGATTGAAAGAGCCGCCCAGGAAAGCCACTCTCATGCCGCCTCCGGGTAGAGCAACCAGGCCAGCCGCCGCTGCCGGTAACGTTCCAGCTCCCCCGTCCAGTCTTCCTGTAGTTGCAGGGGATCCCGCCCGTCATCGATGGCCTGGCGCAGTTGCGGCCAGCCGGTGAGCAGGTCCAGGGCCGGTCGATCGCTGACGAACTCGTAGGGTTCCTCCCGCCAGGCGAACCGCCGCGGCTCGAGCTGCCTGGCCGCCCACAGGAAGGCCAGGCCGCAGGCGAAGGGCCGGAAGGCCTCCCGGTCGACGACGTGAATTTGCACCCCGCCGCAGGTGGAACCGGCATGCTTGTGAAACGCCGGTTGGAAGACCAGCGGCCGCCAGCTAACTCCCGGCACCCGCCCGGCCAGCAAGCCGGCCAGGCGCTGGCCGTCGAGCCAGGGAGCTCCCAGGATCTCGAAGGGACGGGTGGTGCCGCGTCCCTCGGAGAGGTTGGTGGCCTCCACCAGGCAGGCGCCCGGATAGACGATGGCGGTATCGACAGTGGGCATGTTGGGCGAGGGCAGCACCCAGGGCAGGCCGGTCTGGTGGAACCACATGTCCCGTCGCCAACCCTGCATGGGAATCACTTCCACGGAGACGTCGATCCCCTCGTCGAGGACGGCTCGAGCCAACTCTCCGAGGGTCAGGCCGTGACGCACCGGCACCGCCCAGGCCCCCACGAAGGAACGCAGCTCGTCGGGCAGCAGTGGTCCCTCGACGAGCGCGCCCCCCAGCGGGTTGGGCCGATCCAGTACCACCACCTCGACGGCGCTGCCGGCACAGGCCTCCAGGCAATAGCGCATGGTGGCCGCATAAGTGTAGTAGCGCGATCCGACATCCTGCAGATCGACCAGCAGGGTGTCAACCTCGGCGAATGCCCCCGGAGGCGGACGCAACTGCTGCGGCTGCGCTCCATACAGACTGAGCACCGGCACCGACCCCCACCGGCCGGAGGCCACCGGGCGCATGTCCTGGGCCGCACCTGCCAGCCCGTGTTCCGGGCCCAGCAACAAGCGCACGTCGATGGCGGCCTGGCGGAGCAATTCCAGCAGGTGCCGCAGGCGGGCATCGACCGAGGCGGCGTGGCACAGCACCGCCACCCGGCGACCCGCCAGGCGGCGGAAACCATCGGCCGCCAGCACGTCGAGTCCGCTCGCCACCACCATGCCGGACTCCGGCTGCCGGCTCAATCGCCAGGCTTGAGAGTGAGGGCGAAATCGTAGGTGGCGCCGAATCCTCCGGGAAACCTGGCCCGGCGCAGATTCCAGATGGCACAGGTGTCCACCACGTTGTCGCTGACGGTGTCGCGGGCCAGCGATACCTGGCGCACCCGGCCATCGTCGCCGACGGTGACCTTGATGAGCAGCTCGCCCTTGAGACCGGGCTTTTCCTTCAGGCGCAGCTTGTAGACCTTGGCGATCTGGGAGCGCACCCGCGAAAACACCTGCTGGGGGCTGCGCCCGCTTACCGGTTCTACAAGAATGTGGAACCTGGTAAACAGACGGGAACGGATTCCCCCGGCCACCGGGTTGTCAGGTTGGGCCGCCAACACTTGCTCGGCCAGCTCGATGGCCGAGGAGTACTCCCCACCCTTTTCGAAGATGACCGCCAGCCCCTGCAGGGCCTGCAGGTTCTTGGGCTCCTGCTTGCGGATCTGTTGAAACACGGGCAAGGCCTTTTCGATGGCCCCCGTGGCCAGGTACACCGGCGCCAGGAACTTGCAGGCTTCCAGGTCACTGGAATCTATGTCGAGTACCTTCTCCCAGGCCTGCTGCAGCTTCGGCTCCTGGCCCAGCCTGGCAGCCAGGGAGGCCTGTTCCTTCCAGCAGTCCTTGTCGTCTCCCCGGCAGGAGCAAGCCCGCTGGTAGGCATCCAGCGCCTCGTCGCCGCGCTCGGCCAGACCGGCCAGCAACTGGGCCCGCTTGTGCAACACCGGACAGGCCCGGGGTTGTTGCTCGGCGGCGCGTCCCAGCAAGTCCACCGCCTCCGGCACCTGGCCCTTCGCGGCCAGCAGCAACCCCAACTCACGCAAGGCGGCGAAGTTGTCGGCTTCGCTGTCCAGCACCCGCCGGTAGGACTCCTCGGCCAGCCGTGCCTGACCGGCCAGTTGCCGTGCCCGGGCCAGGTATAGGTGGTAGAGGCTGCGCCCGGGCTCCAGCTGCACCGCCCGCTCGAGCAGTTCCACCGCCCGCCCGGCTTCCTTCTTGTGCAGGTACATGCGCCCGAACAAGGCGTGCCCCACCGCCAACCGGGGAGCCAGCTCCAGGGCGCGGGAGAAGTTGCGCTCGGCCTGGTCGAACACGCCCCAGCCATCGAGGATCACCCCCATGCCCAGGTAGGCCCAGTAGAACCTGGAATTGAGCTTGGTGATCTTGGTCAGCTCCGCCCAGGCCTGGTTGCGATCACCCAGTGTGTAGGCCCACAGGAATCGCTTGAAGGGATGCTTCGGGTCCACCTGCACCTGCCGTTCGTACTGCTTGTGCAGTTGTTGCAGGTGCTCCGGCTCGGCCAGGGCCTGCTCTATGGCAAAGACCGTGTCGGTCATGGCCGCGGCCGTGAAGCTGCTGGCACCACCCGTGCCGGTCTTGCGACCAACCGAGCCACCGGCGGCGCAGGCCGCCACCAGGGCCACTGCCAGCAGCAGGAGACATCCCAACTGGCCGCTTCTCTCTCGTTTCCTGATCAGCGCTATCGTCATCTCTCCTCCCGGTGACCGGCTGGGCATCACTTGCGCAAGATGGCGAAGATCTTGTTGAGCTGCCGGTTGGCCCGCGCATAGCGCCCGTCGGAATAAAACCTGGTGGCCTGCCGGAACAGGGAACTGACTTTCTTTCCGGCGGCGGCCGACAACCTGGCCTGGGCACGCAACTGTGACAGCCGTTGCAGCTTGCGCTCTATGAACCCGGCATCCACAGCCGTCGCCTGCACCAGGGCATCCAACCGCTCGGCCAGGGCCTGGGCCTGGGTGTAGTTGCCACCCTTCAGGGCCTTCTCCAGATCTTTCAGCAGGCCCGAATCCTCCAGCGGCAGGTCGGCAGCCAGGATGCCCCTTTTCTTCATCTTGGTCAGTGCCTTCTGGTACACCCGCTGCGCCGACTTGCGCGATACCGGCCGGTCGCGGACACGTGACGCCACCGCCGGCATGGCGGCCAGGCGGCTTTTCAGCTTCAGGAAATCGGCTTCCCGCCGGGCCAGGTCGGCCTCGCGGCGAGCCAGTTCTTTTTCCCGCCGAGCCAGATCGGCCTCGCGACTGGCCAGCGACTTCTCCCGCTGGGCCAGCGTCCCTGCATTCCCGGCGCTGGCCGGCAGGGCGCCTCCTTGCCGGGCCAGTTTGCCCAACAAGTTGTCCACCTGGCTGGTAAGTTTCTGCCGCTGCTGTTCCAGCTCGCGCTCCCGCTGCAGCATCTTGCGCTCGCGTTCGAAGATCTCCCTTTCTTTCTGGCTCAACAGTCGTTGTTGCTCGTGCCCCCCGCCCCCGGACAGGCGCTTGCTGAGCAGTGCCTCCCGTTCCCGGCGCAGGCGTTCCCGCTCCTGCTGCAGTTCGTTGAAGCGTTGCTTGAGTTCCTGCTCCTGGCGGGCCAGCTTGCTGCGGTCGGCCTCTACCACGATGGTCAGCTCCTCCTGCTTGTCCGGCTTATCCCGGGAACAGGCCGGCAGCGCGGTTGCCGACACCACCAGGGCCAGTATCATCCTCTGCTTACGAAGCATCTCGCTCTCCCCGCAACACCGCTCCGGCGGCTTGCACGTTCATGCGCACCACCTCGTACAGCGCAATGGGCTCCAGAATACCCTTCATGCGCATGGGTTCCTTGACCTGTACTTCCACCCACTGGGCCACTTTGCGATAAGTGGTCTCGCTGATCAAGACCTGTCCTTCCCTGGTAGCGGCCTCGATGCGCTGGGCCAGGTTGACGTCACGGCCCACCACGGTGTACTCCATGCGCCGGGCCGAGCCGATGTTGCCGGCAATGGCCTCGCCGCTGTGCACTCCGATACCGAAGTTGGCCACCGGCTTGCCGTCCTGCATACGTTGCCAGTTCATCTCCCCGATCTGGCGCTGTATCTCCACCGCCGTGGCCACACCCCGTAACTCGGCGTGGTCGATGGGCTGCGGGGCCCCGTAAATGGCCATGATGGAGTCACCAATGAACTTGTTGATGGTTCCCTCGTAGCGGAAAATGACATCGATGACGATTTCGAAGTAGTCGTTGAGCAAGCGTACCACCTGGCTGGGACGCAACAGTTCACTGAGCGCCGTGAAGCCACGGATATCCAGGAACATCACCGTTACCCGCTTCAACTCGCCGGTGAGCCCCAGGTCGGTTTCTTCCTTGAGGATGCGTTCCGCCACCTGGTCGGATACGTAACGGGCGAAGGTATCGCGAATGCGCTCGCGTTCCCGCAGGCCCCGGGTCATGATGTTGAAGGAGCGAGCCAGGACACCGATCTCGTCGCGGCTGGACAGGGTGAGGGTCTTGTCGAGATTGCCGCGACTGACCGCTTCCATGGCCCGGGCAATGATGCGGATGGGGCGCGAGAAATGGCGGGCGAGCAGCAGCGAGCCTACCATGCCCAGCAGGATGGCCAGGGCCGTGACCACCAGGTTGATGCGCAGGGAGTGGGCCAGCAGGCGTTCGCTGGCCACGGTGGAAAACCCCAGCACCGCCCAGCCCAAGACCTTTCCCTCCTGGCCCTTGAGTTCCACCCGGAACGAACGTACCGACTCCTCCGCCCAGTGCCATTCCGCCAGGCGTTTCAACCTTTCCAACGGCTGGCGGCGTTCCAGGCTGGCAGCCAGCTGCGGAGCGGCCTGGACCAGCAGCGGCATGTTGATGCTGCCATCTTCCACCCGCTCCTCGCCGTCGAGGAAAACCGCAAAGCACAGGTTGGTGCCGAACTTTACCCCCAGATCGACGAACATCTTCACCAGCATGGGATCGTACTGGCGCCCGCCGTAGCCCTGGCCGCGCATGCTGGCCACCATGGTGGCCAGGGAACGAAACCGCTGCTGGGCCACGCGGCGGTTTTCCAGCACCGAACGTACTACCAGGAAGTAGGCCATCGATGCTCCCACCAGCAGGATGAGCACGGCGGTGAACAAGGATAGCTTCACCCCCAGGGTGAAGCGGCTGGGCGCTGGCGAGGCTTCGCTCATGATCCGCTCATTATAGCCTAGTAACGCCGGTAACGCATCATCTGGCGCTCGAAAGTCTCGTCGTTCAACACGCGAGCATCTACAACCTTGCGGGTAGGTGAGAACTGCGGGCGCAGCTTGGGCATGACGAAGGCGGTCAGGCGTTTCAACCCGGCCTGGCGCAGGAGCTTTTCCAGGTTATCGAGAGCCTTCCAGCGAGCCGGGGAGCTGTAGCGGGAAACCAGCGTGGCCGCCGCCCGCCGATCGGCCCGGTAGAGAATCCCCTGCAGGCGCCGCAGCAGGGCCTCGAGCCGCTGCTGGTAGCGCCGGGCGTCTTTCACCCGCAACAACCAGCGTTCACCCTGCTGCTCCAACACCACCCCCGCTTCTTCGACCAGGTAGCGAGCCAGCAGGCGCCGGGCCAGCCAGGACGGCTGCCGCAGCACTTCGTCCCGCACCAGGGCCTGTTCGCCCACCAACCAGGCCAGCAGCAGCCGGGTGGCGACCTCGCCATGGCCGGGTGCCGGCAGGCCGTGTTCCCGGGCCAGGTCCCGGCCCAGCCACCACAGGGCCGCCGCCTCGTTACGCAGCCGTTGCAGCGGCGTCGCCAGCGAGGCCAGGCGTCGCCGTAGCCGCCGGTTCTCCCGTCCCACCCGGGGGGCAATCACGTCGCGCAGCACCGCGTGCAGGAAGGCGGTGTCGACCAGGCACTCGGACCAGTCCGTGCCCTCCAGCAGCTGCTCGGCCAGCGGTCGCAGGTACCCCTGGGCCCAGGAGCGAACCACGTTTCCGAAAACCACCACCTTCCCGCCACCGGCCATCTCCGGCGGGCAGAGCAAGGCGCTCCTGGCCACTGCCGGTCCACGCCGGCCGACGCTGACCAGCAGGTCGGCGGAGCGCGCCGTCGGATCCGCCACCCCCTCCCGCCTCCACTCCGGCCGCCAGGGCAACGCCGCCACCAGCTTGCCGGCATCCCGTTCCAGCGCGGTCACCCGGGCGCTGTCGGCGGGATTGCCGATGGCCACGAAACCGGCGAACAGGCCCTTGACCCGACGGGGATCGATTTCCCGATCGCTGAAGCCCAGGGAAAACAGCACTTCTTCGCGGTGTTCACCAAGAATACGGCAGGCCCGGGCATAGGCCGAATCGTCTCCCGAGCGGAACGCCTCCACCAGTGCGGTTATGGCCATCCGCTCCCGTCGCCGGGCCACCACCATGGCCTCCTGCAGCCGGCGCACCACCCGGCGCAGCTGCCTGAAGTAACGGCCCCGGGGAATCTTGCGTATACGATCGCCGGCCCGGTACACCTGCTCGATGAGCCGGCCATCTACCCTCACCAGGCGGGAGTTGCGCTGGTAGTGTTCCTGTACCTTCTTCAACTCCGACATCTTCACACCCGAGTACAGGTTGAGATGGGAGTCACCCACCAGGTCCTGACCCAGTGCCGGCCGGGCCCCGGCCAGTACTCCTTCCGTCCGGGGATCGAAGATGGTACCGCGCAGCAGCGACAGCGTCTCCTCCAGCGACTCCTCGTCGCCGTTGCCGATCTCCGCTCCCAGGGCACTGGCCGCCAGGGCTGCCGCCTGCAGCTGTTGATAGTCGATGGGCAGCCTGATCTTCACCCCGCTGATGAGATCGTACAGTCCGTTGTTGAGCCACAACAGTTGCAGGCTCTGCTCCACTGCCCCGTCCAGCTCGGGGCTGAGGTCGGAGTTGTTCAGCTGGATCTGCTCGAACAGGCGGCGTACCCGCAGCCCGTGCCGGTGCAGTTGGTCGTATACGATGTCCCGGCCCGCCAGCACCGCCCGGGCCAGGTGATAGACCAGGGCCCGGTCGCGTCGTGGCAAGTCGCCGAAGCGGTCGGCAAACAGGCGCAGCAGGTTGACGTCGCCCACGGTGCCGGCCCGGTACTGGCCGGGACGCCGGGCCGGGGGCAGCGCCGCGGCTACATCGGCCGGAGGCTTTCGGGTTGCGGAAGTGCCGGCGGAAACCTCGTCGGGCGCGGTAATCTTCTCATTGGCGGGCACCGCTCGGGACACCCGGGCATCGGCCCCTGCCGGCGGTGTCGCCGGTGTGCCCGACTGCCGGCAGCCGGCTCCCCACAGTGCCAGCAGCAACCCCACCCCGGGCCAGGTGCGATGAAGAAAATGCCTCAACGACCAGTACCTCCACTCCTACCCACTGAGCCCGAACTGTACTGCCTGACGCCGACCCAATCAATCCCCAACATGCAGAAAAGTTGACTACATAGTCCTACATGTAGGATACTGACCTACAGGAGGTCGCCATGGGTGAAAAAGCCAGACCAAGTCTCCCGACCGGCAGGTTCCCTCGCTTGCTGATCCTGCGCTTGATAGCACTCATGGCCGGCGGTCTTGCGTTTATTCCCGCCCGGGCAGAAGCCCGGCCGCCGGTGATCACGACCGACGACCTGGAAATCGCTCTCGAACGCTTGCCCCGGGTACACCAGCTCGATGCGCTCGACCTGCTGCGGCTGGAACTGGCCAACCTGCCGGCCGGCGCCCGGCCACAACGGCGGCGCGGCCTGCGCCAGGCCATAGCGCTCATCCGCATCCTGCGCCGCAACCGCTTGACCAGCGAACCCGGCAGCGCTCACCCGCCAGTCCTGCTGGTGGCCGAGGTCACTGGCAGCACAACAGGGAGTGACTATCGTCAAGGTAGGTAACCGGGTGGTCTTCCGGATCTCTCCAGTCTATCAAGGCCACGTTCCAGGTATCGCACTCACCGCTCATGGTGTTGGTCCATTCGTGGCTGGGAACCAGGTCTCCCTTGAAGAAGATGCGTACCGTGGCCCGGGTGTCGCCGGCCGGTTCGAAGGTATTGACCAGCACCCGGTAGATGCCGACCTCGGGCCGGTTGAGATTGATGTTCTCGGCCCGACAACTGTGGGTGCAGTCGATGGCCAGGAGGGGATCGTCCGACTCCTCGCCGGC
>Ga0190358_1000083_pt1 | contig 35676 bp, 61 predicted proteins | sample 48721812_MG_FD_161666 | JGI IMG/M metagenome (GOLD analysis project Ga0190358, IMG submission 161666) | Hydrothermal vent microbial mat bacterial communities from Southern Trench, Guaymas Basin, Mexico - 4872-18-1-2_MG | ecosystem: Environmental > Aquatic > Marine > Hydrothermal vents >... | reverse complement strand
ATAATCAAACTTAACTTTTATAGAAATTGGATTTAGATTTTCTTGTAAATTTCTAAATTCTAAATTAGATGAATTCTCCTGACAAAAAAGAGGAGTTGTTAAAAATGCTAAACTCAGAATTAAATTACTTTTTTTCATTTAAAATATATAATAACTTTATAGAAAATTATCTTTATAGATTTTATTTATTTCTCCATACATTTTTTTTATACTTGGAATTGTAAGAAATTTCTTTGCTTTGTTCTGATATTTTTTAACTTCATATTTTTCTTGCCATTGCAAAATTCTAGAATCTACTTCATATTTTGCTACATTATCTAAACTTTTTGATAAATTTATAGAAACCTCAATTAATTCTTCTAATTCTTTATCTTCTAAACAATGCATTTTATTTTCTAGCAAGTCTTACTGCAAGAATAATTATAATCACTATTAAAATAACTGCAATTCCAATTATTAAAGCTGTGATTAAAGTGTTATCTTGAAAGATATCTCCAAGCAATGCTTTTTCAATATTTACTGAAAGAGGTTGAGCCATTACAAGCTCTCCTTCTGAAAGCACTTCAATATTAAATAATCTCTCTCCTGAAACATCCCTATCTACATCTAAAGTTATTAAAACATCTCTAGATTGTCCTGGTTCTAAAGTTATTGTTCTTGGTTCAATATTAATTGAAGATGCCCATTCAGAATATCCAAATGCATTAACTAAGTAATTAGTTGTTTCTGCTCCTGTGTTTGTTATTGTTGTTCTAACAACCATTTCTCTTCCAGCCTTAGCTTCTGAATCTAAAGCAGCTCCAACAAAAGCTTGTGGAAAAGCACAGTTTTCTAATTTAAATAAAACCTGAAATTCAGCGTCTTCTTCAACATAATCATTTTCAAAGATGTCTCCGTCCTCTTTAATTGTGAACTCTAAAGCATGCCAGATTTCTTCTTCACTTCCTTTTGGAATTGAAAATTCAAAACTTATTGATTCATAATCAAAAGCATCTATATCTCCAATATCTAAAACTTCATCAATTCCAAAGTCAGCATTATATATTCTAACCTCAATATCTTCTTGATCAGAATCTCCAATATTCCAAATATCTGCTGTAAGTTGGTATGTTCCTTCGCAAGACAATAAATCATAATAAAATTCATCTTCTACTGAAATTCCTTCAATTTCAAAATCATCTAAAATTAAAAAATCCTTCTCAATTATTACATCAATATTTTCATAAACACTTTGACAAACAGGATTGTCTAATTCTTCTCCAATTGCATTAGCCCAAACATAAAATACATAATCATCGCTATTTTCAAATTCTTCTGGATCATCTAATTTAAATTCAATTAAAATAGTTTCTTCTTCTCCATCTTTTAAGTCAAAATCACTCTCTTCGTCATCAATTATCCATTCTTGAGTGTCTGTGTTGTAAAGTCCCCAGCTAATTTCAATATCTTCTAAATCAAAATCTCTGTCATTATTTTCAACTCTAATTTCAACTTCAATAGTATCTAAAGGAACCCATTCATTATCTTCTTCTCCAAATCCACTAACAATAGAAATGTCTTCAATTTCTAAATCCATTAAATTTCCAGAATCTCCTATTCCTAGACATTCTGTGATTTCTGTTGGTCTTGATTTTTCAGTTACTGTAAGAGTAATAGGTAAATCGTCAATATCATGAGAATAAGTTAAGTCAGTTAGACTTAAAATTCCTGTATAAACGCCTGGTTGTTGTTGAATTGGAACATTTATTGTAATAGCCATATCAGAACTTGTTGTATTTTGAGTTAAAGTAGTGATTGCTCCTGAAACTGAAGTAGCAGAATCAAAGCTATAAATTCCAGAAGTAAATGTAATAGGTGTATTAAATGTTATTCCTGTAAGGTCTTCATAGCCATTTTCTGAAATTTTAAATGAAAGAATTGCAGAATTTCCTTGTTCAATTGTTGGTGTAAATGCATTAGGTATAAAATCAACTGCAGCACTAGTAAATCCAATTAAAAATACTAATGCCAAAGCACTTAAAACCATTAAACTGAATATTTTTGATTTCATTTTGTAATCATTTGAGAGTTACATTTATTTATAAACTTTTCTATAATAGAAAATATATTCTCAAAGCAAAGCTTTTCAAAAAATTTAAATATCCTCGGAAACTTAATAGAATGTCTAAAATGGCAATGAAATCTAGAGAGAATTCAATTGGTGCATGGGCTTTTTTAATAGGAGTTATTTTAGCAATTGTCATTGGATTAGGAACTACTTTAATTCCTATTCCAGAATTAACAAGATTTAGTGCTCAGATTTATGGTGTTTTAGTTTTACTTGGATTAATAGTTGGTTCTATGAATGTTACTAGTAAAGATTCTCAAACATTTATGATTGCTGGAACAGTATTGGTAGTTGTTAGTAGATTTGGAATGGAAAGTGTGACTGGCTCATTAATTGGAATTGGAATTGGAGATGCTGTTTCTTCAACTTTTGGAGCACTTTTAGCTTTGTTTGTGCCTGCAACAATTATTGTTGCATTAAAAGTAGTGTTTTCTATTGCAAAAGTGTGAAAACAACTCAAGCGGTTTCCGCGAAAAAAACCTAAATCTTTATTTTGTTTATATTAATAACTGAAGAATCCATATCTAATCTTGGACAGGCTGTATTTATCCAAGAATTCAATCCAAAGTTTTCAAATTCCTTAATATTAATAGAGTTGCTAATAAACAAATAAGATTTCTTTTTTAATTTCTTTTTTAATTTCAAAGCTCGAAAAAGATTCTGCTGTCCAGGTTTTGTTGAAATTAAAATTCCTACTTTATCTGCATTTAAAAATTTCAAATATGCTGTTTTATTTTTTCTTTTATAGTTTTCTACTTCTTTTTCTGATATTTTTATTAGATTGTCTTTCTCTAATATATAAATAGGAAGATTTGTTTCATAAGCTAAAGCAGTTGCATGAAATCTTCCAGAGCCTATTAATAATACTGCTTGAGTGTTTTTTGTAAATTTAGGAGAACTACATCCTAAAATTTGAATTATCTGAAGAATGTTTTTTTCTTTTAATATTTTCTTTATTTCAAAAGCAATTTTTTTATATTGAATAGAATAAGTAATAACTAAATTTTTTGGAAGTTTTAAAGAAAGCTTCTTTATTTTTTCTCTATTTATTTTTGCTCTTGAATAAGCAGGTATAAACATGATTTCCATTAAAAACTGAAAAATATAAAGATTTTAAATTTTTGGTTTATCTCGAATTTTTCTTTCTAAAACTCCATCTTTAAAAGCAACTCTATTTTTTCCATTAGAGGAAATAGGAATAAGCTTATCATTAGAATTAATTTTTGCATAATATTTTCCTTTTCTTTTCTCAATTTTTCCAGAAATAGCTCCTCTTCCGTCTAAATTCATATAGACTTCTTTACCAATATATCTTCTTAATTGCACCACTTTTAAAATTAGTATTCTTCAAATCTTCTCTCTTCTTTAGAAACTTTTTCAGGTTCTTTTTCAATTGTTGCAAAAGAAGGAGTCACAATAACAGTGTTCTCTCCAAAACCAGCAATATGTCCTTCAAGAGCATCTGTTGTTTTCTTTATCTTTGAAACTGCTCTTTTTAATTCGATTGGATCTTTTTGTCTTAAAAGTTTTATATCTATAATTGCAATAGTATAACCCTCTCTTAAAGAATTAAGAACAGATGTAACATCTTCGTATTGTTTTAATGTAAAAAGTCTAACTTTAACTTTGTTTTCTTTTTCTTCTTGTTCTAAATCAATTTCTAAATAATCTTGATTTATTGAATCTTCTTCTCCAGAAGTTGAGAAAGCTTTTTTGATTTTTTTAAAGACCATATCAAATTTAACTGGATGAGATTTATAAAGATTTCGTAAGTTTTTTGCAATAATTTATTTTTTCTCTGGTTTTGATATTTCTTCTCTAAGTTTTTCTAATTTTTCTCTTAGAGATTTTTCTTGCTTTTCAATTGCATTCACTCTTAAATTTAGAAGTTTTTTCTTGTTTTCTAATTCTTTTTTTGTTTCAGATTTGTCTGCTTTTATCATTAACTGTCCAACTATTTTAAAAATTTCATCTCCTGATTTTTCTACTTCTTTTAATGCAGAATTAGTTTCAGATAATTCCATTTGAAAAGCTTGTTTTTGAAACAGAAGATTTTGAAAATTTTGCTCTAAAAATTGCATTTCTTGAATTTTTTGATTATTTTCCATTTTAATCGGTTTTTACTTTTTTTACTTTTGTTCTTGGTTTGTAAAAAATCTTGCTTCCACAAAAAGGACATACAAATCTCTTATCTAGATTTGTGTTTGTAACTTTTTTTCCACATTTAAAACATTTGTAGGTTGCCATTATGATAAATGATATGTTCCTCCTGCAAACTTTTTATTACATTTTGAACATTGCCAAATTCCTTTTGATAATCTTTTTGCTCCTAATTTTCCACAAAAAGGACATTTTTGCTTTACTCTTTGTCGAGATTCTACTTTAACTAATTTTGCCCTAACTCTTTTTCCATATCTTGGACCAAAACGTCCAGATGATTTTGATTTCTTTGTTTTTGATGCCATTTTATTTTAAAAAACAAAGGCTCGAAAATTTCTTGATTTTCGTTGTCTTGTTTTAGTTGCCATTTTGTTTTAATTTATTTTCTAAGATTATTTTGAATGGGGCTGCCAGGATTTGAACCTGGGTCACGAAGTCCCAAACCTCGTAGCTTAACCAAGCTGGCCCACAGCCCCCTAAAAACTAAGGGCTCTAGGAATTTATAAAACTATTTCTTTTCTTCTTTGGAAGCATCTTTTTCTTCTTTTGGAGCAGCTTTTTCTTCTTCAGCTTCTTTTGCTGCTTTTTCTTGTTTTATTTTCTTTTCCTGTTCTTGATGAATATTATCAAAATATTCTTTTAATTCTGCTTTTTTCTCTTCAGAAGTCTCTATTTTTTCTTCTGAAATCTCTTTGTCGTATTTTCCTTGATTAATTTCTTGAATTATTTCTTGAGGAGATTTACTTTCAATTAATATTCCTAAACTTACACAAGTTCCTGCAACAGATTTTACTGCTTCTTTTAAATTTCTCGCTAAAAGATTTTGGAACTTTGTTTTAGACACAGAAATTATTTGTTCTATTGAAGCATTTGCAACTTGAATTTTACTTTGCTCTCCTGAACCCTTTTCAATTCCTAATTCTTTTTTTAATAATTCTGATACAGGAGGTGAGAAAACTTGTACTGAAAAATCTTTTGTTTCAGGATTTATATTAATCTCTACTGGAACTTTTAAGCCTTTCATTTCTTGTGTAGCCTCATTAACTTTTGAGATTATGTCTCCCATATTCATTCCAAGAGGCCCTAGTTTTTGACTAAGAGCTGGACCAGGTTTCATTTTTCCACCTTCTGCTAAAATTTTGATTATCATAATTCTTCTTCTCCTTCTTCTCTTCTTATTACTTTTACATTATCTAATTTAATTGTTACTGGCAGTGGAACAACTGCTCCTAACAAACTTACAACTACTTCTCCTTTTTGCTTATCTATTCTTAAAACTTTTGCTTTTTCTTTTTTAAAAGGTTCTGATAAAATTTCCACTAAATCTCCATCTTTAATAGTTACAGAAGTTATAGAAGGTTCTACCATATTTTTTATTTCTTCATATCCTATTGTTTTTCCAATAATTCCTTTAACATAAGGTAAATTAAAAACAGCTTCTTCTGCTGAATCTCTATCTTCTGCTTCTAAAAGAATATATCCTCTTAATCCTTGTGGAAGTGAAACAGAATATACATTAAGATTCTTTTTTTCAGCTCTATCAGAGATCATATCAACTGCTCTCTCTTCTTTGTTTGTTGTTACTTTAATGATAAATATCATTTGTTTTTAGCTCCGTCTATTTCTCAATCTACTAAGAAATAGATATAAATAAATGATATATTGAGTTTATAAAACTTATTATTCAAAGATATTCAAAATCAGAGAAATTAAAAATCCCAAAAGTCCTAAAATTCCAATTCCAATTGCAGAAACCTTTGTAATTTGTTCAAACTCTTGTTTGCTTGGCTTTTTCAAAGTATGCCAAACACGTTTACACTTAATTAAAAAAGATTTTGTTTTTGTTAATATTGCCATATTGAAAAGAATTATTTAGGGTTTTTAAGTTTTATTCAGAGTAAGGATTCTTCATAAGATTCTTAATATTCTCTAAAGCATCTCTGAATCTTCCATTATACTCTACTTCTTCTCCTGCTAATAATCTTTCTAAAGTTTCACAAATATCATTATAGTGGAAAAATTCTCCTGAATCATCTTTTAAATTTCGCTCAATAAAAAGAGTGCTCGGAGACAAATATTGATGAGGTTTTAAAACAAGTCCATTAATTCTTTTTCTAGAACCTATTTTATTTATGGAATTAAAAGCTTCTTTATAATCTCCTATTATCTGTCTTTTTATTTCTAAATCCATTTTTATTCAAAGAATTCTATTCCTAGTTCATCCTCAATTTCACCATGCTTTATTGATTCTATAGATTCTTTTTGTCCAAGAATTTGTGCGCTTTTAACACCTGTAACTATTAATAAAACTCTAATTGCTTTTTCCATATCATCTGATATTTGAGCTCCTCCAATTAATTTTGCATTTGCGTCTAATTTTTCTCCAACTGCTTCAATTATTAATTTATATTCGTCAAGACTCATGTCCGGGCCTCCAATAACATTTACTAGTGCTCCTGTTGCATCTGAAATATCTACATCTAAAAGAGGATTTTGTATTGCTTTTTCAACTGCCTCAATTGCTCTCTGAGCACTATCTGATTCTCCCATTCCAATTAAAGAAACTCCTGCATCAAGCATAACTGCCTTTACATCTGCAAAATCCAAATTAACTAGTCCATTAGTTGTCACAAGTTCTGTTATTCCCTTAACTGCATTTGTTAATATTTCATCTGCTATTTTAAATGCTGTATGAAGAGGTAATTCAGGTGCCAATTCTAATAATTTATCATTTGGAATTACAATTAAAGTGTCAACAACTGCCTCTAATCTTTCTAAACCATCTGATGCATTCTCTAATCTTTTTCTACCTTCAATTGTAAAAGGTAAAGTTACAACTCCTATTGTTAATGCTCCTTGTTTTTTTGCCAAACCCGAAACAATTGGAGCTGCACCAGTACCTGTTCCACCCCCTAAACCACAAGTTATGAATATCATATCGCTTCCTGAAAGTTTCTTTTTTATTTCTGATTCTGATTCTTTTGCTGCTTCTGCTCCTACTTTAGGATTACTTCCTGCACCAAGCCCTTGAGTTAATTCTCTTCCAATTAAAATTTTCTGATCTGCACTAGTATATAATAAATCTTGAGCATCTGTATTAATAGCAATTAACTCTCCCCCTTTAATTCCAATTTCTCTCATTCTACTCAAGGAGTTTCCTCCACCTCCTCCAATTCCAATAACTTTAATTTTTGCAGTTTGCTTTTTTAATAACTCTGCTAATTCTTGATCTATTTCTCTTAATTCAGGAGATAAATCTGAGTTTCTATCTGAAGAAATCTCTCTATTTCCTGAAGAATAAATATCATCCATAATTTAATTAGTTCAAATTGCTTTATAAGAATTATTGTGATTTTTTGGAAGCATCTTTTATTTTATGGGCTATTATGAAAAGTAATTTAGTCAAAAGACAATTTTTTTATAAACAATCTGGTAGTTTACAACCTTCAATAACTCCAGAAAACTTTAAAGAAATGATTTTAATTCCGATGCCAAAAGATGAATTAAAAAAGAAGATAATTGAAAAGGTAAAAGAAGATATTAAAGATGCTACAACTTTTAAAGAAAAATATAATATTAGTTTAAATAAAGCGAGAAACATTTTAAAAGAAAGTATTTTATAATATTTAAAAATTTTTAAACAGCCACTACTTATTAAACAAAGCCTATTTTATAAAAAGATTTAAATAAGGTGTTCAAAATATAAAAAGAATGCCTCTAGATGAAAAAATAAAAGGTTTAATAATTCCCTCTGGAAATGAGAAAGACGATATAGAAAGAGCCAAAGCTGCAATTAAATATAATACTGAAAATAGCTCGAACATTCCATATATTGTTTCTGGATTAGGTCCTGACACCAATATTGCTCTTGGATACGAAGAGAATGAAGAGAACAAAGAACTTGATTTTCACGAAAAACTTTATGATTTTATGATAAATAATACTAAAGGAACTTTTGGAATTGACATAAAATCTGTGAACTCTATAGAAAACATTTTATACACTTTTCCAAAAGGAACTGAAGGCAAATATATTCTATTTTCTTATCCTCTGCATTTAAAAAGATTTGAAAAAATAATTAACAAAGCTAAAGAAAAAGGAAAGATTTCTGAAAATCTAGAAATAGAATTTGTTCCTACAAGGCAAACTCTAAAACATTTTATTTATGAAAAGATGGGCACAATAAAAAGAATAAAAGATATGAAAAGAATTTAATTCTTCTTCTCTTCAATTCCCTTAACCTCTAAATCCAAATTCAAGATTTCTTTAAATTTATCTTTAAACATTTCCATAAATTTCACTTTCTCTTTTTCAGTTTCTAAAATTAACTTTTTATTCTTTATTTCAAATTTCATTTCTTTTTGAAAAAGAAAATCAATCAAAGCTTTTACTTTTTCATTTAAATCCTCAATTTTTCTAAGGATTTTTATTTTATATTCCACATTCTTTCCTGCAATTGGATGATTAAAGTCAACCATTATTCTTCCTCCTGTAACAGTAAGTATTTTTCCAATTCTTCCATCAAAATTAAATCTTGCTCCAGGAATAGGATTTACTTTTTGTTCTAAGAATATCTTAAGAGGCATCATTTGAATTAGATTTGCGTCTCTTTTACCAAATGCTTTTTCAGGAGGCAATTCAATAGAGTACTCTCCAATTTCTTTTCCAATTAGAAAATCATCAATTGAATCTAAAAACATGTGATGTCCAAGAGAAAATATAAAAGGTTTGAATTCTGTTTTTAATTCTTCTTCTCTTAAATCTTCTTTTTTATTTGAATCAAAAATTTCTCCATTGCTTGTTTTTGCTGTAAATTCTATCTCAATAAAATCATTTTTTTGAAGTGCCATTTATTTCTCTAATTAAAAATGTTTATAAATCTATTTTTTTTGAATGTATTATGGTTTTAAAAATAATTAATGCCACAGAAGCAAAAGTAGGAACAAATATTATTGTTGATGATATGCCTTGCACTGTTAAGAGTATTGACATTAGTAAAACCGGAAAACACGGACATGCAAAATGTAGAATAGAAACAGTTGGAATAATCACTGGACAAAAAAAGGTTTTTGTAGTTCCTGGACACGAAAGACTCGAAGTTCCAAAAGTAGATAAAAGAAAAGGACAGGTTTTATCAATTGCAGGAAACAAGGTTAGTATAATGGATTTAGAAAGTTTTGAAACTTTAGAAGTTCCTTGTTCTGAAGAAATAAGAAATGAACTTGAAGAGAATTCAAATGTAGAATATTGGGATGTTGAAGGTGAAAAAATAGTTAAAAGAAAACTGTAAAAAATGGCTAAAATAAAAGAAGCTCAAAATAGAATATTCAAAAACATATTTATATGTAAAAATTGTCATGCAAGAATTAGAGCAGATCCTCAAAAAATTCTAAAAGGAAAAGTTAAATGTAGAAAATGCGGAAAAAGCGCATTTCGTCCTTTAAAGAAAAAATAAATCTTTTTGTATCTAAAAAGATTAAAAGAGGAATAAAATGAACTTGGCTATTTATGATTTAATTTTGTTGGGTATTTTTTTAATATTTTTAGCAGTATTTCTTTATAAAAAAAGAACTCAAATAAAAAAAGAGGGATTTCTACTTTTGTATCGAACAAATTGGGGAATTAAATTAATTAATAAATTTGGAAAAAAGTACAGGAAAACTCTAAAAATTCTAAGTTATGTGTCAATAGCTACAGGATATCTGCTTATGACAGGAATGATTTATCTTGTTGGAAAAATAATTTATCTTTATGTTTCATATCCTCATATAGTAAGAGCAATAAAAGTTCCTCCAATAATGCCTTTAATTCCTTATCTTCCTCAAGTATTTAGTTTAGATTTTCTTCCTGCTTTTTATTTTACATATTGGATTATAATAATTGCAATTATTGCAATTCCTCATGAATTTGCTCATGGAATTTTTGCTGCTCTAAACAAAGTTAAAATAAAGAAAACAGGATTTGGATTTTTTCCTTTTTTTCTTCCAGTTTTTTTAGCTGCCTTTGTAGAGCTTGATGAAAAAAACATGCAGAAAAAAAGCATCTTTTCTCAAATGTCTGTGCTCTCTGCAGGAACTTTTGCAAATATTATAACTGCACTTCTTTTTTTTATAATACTTTTTCTTTTCTTTTCACTTTCATTTGCTCCAGCAGGAGTTATTTTTGATGATTATGCCTATGACCTTGTTGAAATTTCCACAATATCAAGTGTTAATGGCATTTCTATTGCTAATGCAACTTATTCAAAAGTATCTGAATTAATAAATGAAGAAGGATTAAATAAAATAGAAGCTAATGGACGCAATTATGTTTCTACTAAAGAATTCTTAAATCAGCAAGAAGAAATATACAACTATACTTTCTTATATTATGATTCTCCTGCAATAAATGCTGGATTAAAAGGGGCAATAACTGAAATTAATGGAATAAAAATAACTAGTTTAGAAGGATTTCAAACTGAGCTTTCAAAATATTCTCCAGGCCAGAAAATAAATATAACAACAGTTTTTGAAGAAGAAAATCAAAAATATATAATTGAATTAGATGAGAATCCAAATCAAAAAGAATCTCCTTATCTTGGAGTTGGATTTTTAAATGCAGAAAAATCAGGATTAATAGGAAAGATAAAAGACATGATTTCTTCTTTTAAATCTTCAAATACTTATTATGAATCTAAATTTAATGCTGCCCTTTTCATATATAATTTATTGTGGTGGCTTGTTTTAATTAGTTTTAGTGTAGCTTTAATTAATATGCTTCCTGTTGGAATTTTTGATGGAGGAAGATTCTTTTATTTAACAATACTTGCGATTACAAAAAGCAAAAGTAAAGCAGAAAAAAGTTTCAAATTTCTAACAAGATTCTTTTTATTTTTATTAGTGCTTTTAATGCTTCTCTGGGTAAGAAGTTTTTTCTAAAGGCTTATAAAATAGTTTAAATTTAAAATTTTATGATTCCAAAAAAAATAAAAAAAGTTTTGAAAAAACAACATTATAGAATAGTTGGAAATCACTCTGCAATTCAAATATGTCGCTGGACAAAAAATTCTCTAAGAGATGAAGGAGTTTGTTTTAAAGAACAATTTTATGGTATTAAGGCTCATAGATGCTGTCAAATGACTCCTGCTGTTATGTGGTGTCCAAATAGATGTGAACATTGTTGGAGAGCAACTGAATACACTATTGGAGAGAAAATGGAAGGCAAATTAAATTCTCCAAAAGAAATAGTAGATGGATGCATTGAAGCTCAGAGAAAATTATTAGAGGGTTTTAAAATTCTTCCAAAAACAAAATTCAAAACATCCAGTAAAGTCAATATGGAAAAATGGAAAGAGGCACAAGAACCAAATCATTTTTCAATATCTCTTTCAGGAGAATCAACTCTTTATGCAAAAATAGGAGAGCTTATACAGGAAATACGTAGTAGGAGAAAAACAAGCTTTTTAGTTACAAATGGTTTATATCCTGAAAAAATAAAAGAACTTGCAGAAAAAAATCAATTGCCAACTCAATTAACTGTAACTGTCAATACATCTAATCAAGAACAATATCTTCCTTTTCATAAAAGTTCCATAAAAAATGCTTGGAAAAAACTAAATGAAACTTTAGAAATATTGTCTGAGTTAAATTGTCGAACTGTTTTTAGAATGAATTTAGTTAAAGGATTTAATATGGAAGAAAAATATCTAAAAGAATTTGCAGAGCTAATTAAAAAAGCAAATCCAAAATTTGTTCATGTTAAAGGATACATGAGTGTTGGTTTTGCTAGAGAAAGATTAGGATATGAGAAAATGCCAGATAATAAAGAAATGCAAAAAGCAGTAGACATTCTCACTAGAGAAACAGAATTAAAATTATTAGACAAACATGAAAGAAGCCGTGCTTATGTTTTAGGAAAAAATAAAGCAGATATGAAAATTAAAAAAAGTGAGATTTAATTATTCAAAAAGAAAAAAGATTTTTGATTAGAATTTCTTGCAAAATCAAAAAATCCTTTGAATCTTCCAAACTCTTCTTCTATTCTTCCAGTCATTGAAAATTTATCATTGTCTTCGTAAAAACCTCCATCTAAAAAAGATCTTGCAACTATGATATCTTTTCCTTCAAAGAAATATCCATAATTCTCTTTAAAATAATTTTGCATCCTAGGAAGTAAAAGTGAATTAAGATTTATTTTCATATAATTAATTCCTGCTTCATCTAATTTATCTCCATTTCTAACAATGTCTGTTGCATAAATCTCTGCTCCTAATTCCTTAAATGCAAAAGGAAGAACTGGAGAATATCTATACATTCCACATCCTAAATCAAGAGTTTTTAATCCTTTAAGCGTTCCATCAAATAATTGCAGATAATGAGCAATTGTTTTTGGAGTTATATGAGTGTATTCCTTAGAAACCAAATCTGCTTTTTTTTGAGCTCTATTAAATATTTTTTAGCTTCTGCTAAAATCTTTGCGTCTAAACCTTTTTCTGAAATAGATTTTGCATTTGCTTTTATTTTAGATAAGTCTATCATAGATTAATTTTATAAAAATAGTTTATAACTCTTTTTATTGTAGTTACTGAAAAATAATTACAAATTCTTTTTTATCTATATCTTGCTATTGATTTTTTTATGAGATCTTTTACAAATCAATAACTCCGTCTTTTGTTAAAGCTGCAAAACGAATTCCTACTGGAAGATTAATTAATGCAGAAATCAAAGCCATGTGTTCTTTTCCATCTCCAGAAGCAATAGTTAAAGCTACTTCTGTTCCATTAATTTTGCCCTTAAGTTTTTGAGAAAAATCTTCTTTTAGTTCTTTTAATTTTTTATCTAAATCAACTTTAATAAATTCAAAATCTTTATTATGTTTAAAATCCTTTGCAAAATCACTTCCAAGAAGAATTATCTTTTCCCATTCTCCATGAGTCATTAATCCTGAAACTTGCCCCCATGTTCCTTTTCCAGTTGATAATAAAGCTATAAGTTCCATTTTATTTATTTTTTTCCTAATTGCGATTCATTATTTGTTTGATATTTTTCAATCCAATTTTCAAATTTTAATTCTAATAAGCAATTTTCTAATTTATTTATTCTTTCTTTTTCATATTTAATAGTTCTTTCTGAATTTCTTTTATGAATATCCAAGTAATTTTTTATTTCTCTGGTTGCTTTTTCTTTTAATTCTTTAATAGAATCGCAATGTTTACAAAAACTTCCTAGTGATTCACTTTTTGCATAATAAGTTCCATTAAATGATTTTTCATATCCTGTTGCTACTATAAATTGAACTTTTCCTAAAAAAGGGATTTTATATTCTTTTACTAAATCGTCCATAATAAAAAATAATTCTTATTATTTTTAAGTATTTATATAATGAGAATTGATTTATAAAGGCCCTCTGATTTAGAAAAATATGGAAGAACAAGAAATTAAACTTTTAAGAAAAGAATTTGTTACACATGATACTAAAAGCTTTTTATTTGAAAAACCTAAAAATTTAAGTTTCTCTCCTGGACAAGCTACTGAAATTGCTTTAATTAAAGAGGGATTTGAAGAATAATGGAGGCCTTTTACATTTACAAATCTTAATACAGACGAAATTATTGAATTTATAATCAAAAAATATCCTGAACATAATGGAGTTACAAAGAAAATTCATGAGTTACAAGCAGGAGAAAAATTAAAAATAAAAGAAGTTTTTGGAACAATTGAATATAAAGGCGAGGGAATTTTTATTGCAGGAGGAGCAGGAATAACTCCTTTTATTGCAATTTTTAGAAAATTACAAGAAGAGAGAAAAATCAAAGAAAATAAACTTATTTTTTCTAATAAAACAGAAGCAGATATTATTTTAGAAAAAGAACTAAAAAATATTTTTCCTAAAGAAAATTTCATTTTTACTTTAACAAGAGAGAAAAAAGAATCTAAGAATTATGAAGATGGAAGAATAAACAAAGAATTTATAGAAAAAATGTAAAAGATTTTAATACAAATTTTTATGTTTGTGGGCCTTTAGAATTTGTCAAAGAAATAGGTAATATTCTAAAAGAAAAAGGAGCTAATTACGAAAATATTGTTATTGAAAAATAATTTAAGAAACCTTTATAAAGCTCGATTATCTCAGAAAATTAACCGATTGAACCATATCGTTAAAAGATATTTTCTATGCTTTTAACGCAGAATTTGGGAGGTTATAAAATATGGAAATTAAAGAACAATTAAAAAAAGCTTTAGAAGAATTAAGAAAAGAAAAAGAAAGAAAATTTGATCAAACACTGGATTTAATTGTTAATTTGCAAAAATTTGATGTTAAAAAAAATCAATTAAATTTTTTAATAACTCTTCCACACAAAATAAAAGATAAAAAAATTGCAGGATTTTTAGAAGTTAAAAATCCAAATATAGACACCATTACTCCTGAAGAATTTAAAAAGTATTCTGATAAAAAGAAATTAAAAAATTTAGTGGATAGTTATGATTTTTTTATTGCTTCAGCAGTTTTAATGCCTAAAATTGCTACAACTTTTGGTAGATTTCTAGGGCCTGCTGGAAAAATGCCTTCACCTCAAATGGGAATTTTAGCTAATGCAAATGAAAAAGAAATTAGTGAAATAAAAAACAAAATCAATAATGTTCTAAAAATAAAAATAAAGGAAGCAAGTATAAAAGTTCCTGCTGGAAAACAAAGCATGGAAGATAAAGAATTAATTGAAAACATTATGACTATTTATAATGCTCTTCTAAAAGAATTTCCAAAAAATAAGGAGAATATAAAAAATATTGAGATAAAATTTACAATGACTAAACCTCAAAAATTAAAAATAAGATGAGCTCTGAAAAAAAAGAAAATTTCAATAAAGAACCAAATTCAAGAAATCTTAAAATAGTAGAAGATTTAAAGAATTTAATAGATAATAAAAAAACTCTTTTAATTGCTTCAATAAAAAATCTTCCTGCTTCACAATTTCAAGAAATTAGTAAAAAACTTAGAGAAAAAGCAATTGTTAAAGTTCCAAAAAAAAGTTTAATTTTAAGAGCTCTAGATTCTTCAAAAAAAGAAATAGAGGGTTTAAGAGAAAAAATTGATGATAGTGTTGCTATTTTGTTTTCTAATTTAGATTCTTTTGAATTAGCTGGCGAATTATTAAGTAATAAAAGTCCTGCAAAAGCAAAACCAGGACAAGAAGCTCCTGAAGATATTGAAATTCCTGCAGGTCCAACTGACTTAGTTCCTGGTCCCGCAATAAGTGAATTAAGTTCTTTAGGAATTCAAATACAAATAGATAAAGGAAAAATTAGTATTAAAGAGCCAAAAATAATTGCAGAAAAAGGGAAAAAAATTTCTAAAGGTGCAGCAGATATTATGGGTAAATTAGATATTAAACCTTTTTCAATAGGATTTATTCCTCTTTGTTCTTTTGATAGTGAAGAAGAGAAATTTTATTCTGAATTAAAAATTGATAAAGAAGGCACTTTAGAAGAATTAAAAATAGCTTCAAACAAAGCTCTATCTTTTGCAGTTCAAAGAGAATATTTAACTCAAGAAACAATTAGAATTCTTCTTGCAAAAGCAAATAGTTTTGCAAATAAAATTAATAGAATATTAACTGAAGAACCAGAACATATCCTAACTGAGAAATCTGAAGAAAAAGAAGAAATTAAAGAAGAAAAAAAGGAGGAGCCAAAAGAAGCTGCTAGTGAAGGACTTGCAAGTTTATTTGGTTGATTAAAATGTCAAAAGAAATAAAAAAATATGATTTTCCTCTGATTGGAGAAATAAATTTATTAAAATCTGTTAATAAAAAAGAAAAAAAAGAATTTGGAGAATATTATTTAACTGGAAAAAATAATGAAAAGATAATTTGGAATTGTTCTTCTCTAAGGGAAGTTGAAATAAAACTAACAAAATACTTTCAAAATCAAAGAGACAAATACTTAGAAGAAGCTGGAATTTTAGAAAATCTAGGATTGCATATTGTGTATAATGGCTTAGAAAAAGGATTAGAAAAATATATTAAAAATCAAACTCTCGAAATAAAATCGAGGGAGGAAATATAAATGGAATACATATACGCAGCACTTTTGTTGCACAAACTCGGAAAAGATGTTAGTGAAGAGAATGTGAAAAAGGTTGTTGCAGCTACTGGCCAAGAAGCTGATGAAACAAAAATTAAAGCTTTAATTGCTAGTCTAAAGGGAGTAGATATAGAAAAAGAACTAGAAAATGTTAGTTTAGTTTCTGCTCCATCAGGAGGAAGTTCTAAAAAACCTGCTGAAGAAAAGAAAGAAGCGCCAAAAGAAGAAAAGAAAGAAGCTGCAGCAGAAGGCTTGTCTTCTCTATTTGGTTAATTAATAATTTTATAGAAGACAAGTCCTAATCCTTATAGTATAAACTATATTTTGTAATATATATTTAATAAAGTATATTTTCTAAAGATATGTTCTATTGTATTTTATTTCTTTTTATTTAAAAAGAAAATTAAAATAACTGCTACAATTAAATAAATAATTAAGGTTATTATAAATAAATTAAACAAAATAGGACTGTTTTTTATTGGAACTCCAAGATAAATCTGTAAAAAAGTTGCAGGAATTAATCCTAAAGTTGTTCCAATTAAATAATTCCAAAAAGAAATTCTTGAAATTCCAGCGATATAATTCCAAAGGTCTGTAGAAGTTAGAGGATTTAATCTCAAAAGAAAAAGAGTCCATCCTCCATATTTCTCTGAAAATTTATCAAACTTTTTTCTTTTAGAATTTGGAACTTTTTTTTCAACCCATTTTCTTCCTAATTTTTTTGCTAAATAAAATGCAATAATTCCTCCAATTATTCCTCCTAAAATTGCGAGAATTGTTGCTAAAAAAGGACCAAAAATAATTCCTCCTGCAACATAAAATAAAAAAGGATGAAAAGGAGCAATCACTACCTCTAAAATCATAATTAAAAGATAGGCAATGATTGTGAGAATAGGATTAGAAGAATAAAAAGAAGATAATTTTTCTGGTGAAAAATTTAAAAGATTACTAATAGAATTTTTGAAAACAAAAAAATAAGATAAAACTAAAAAAATAAAAATAATTGCAAATACAAGAAAAATTTTCCTCTTTTTTTCCATTATAACTCTAGGATAAAATATTTCTATTAATCCTTAAACGCCCCCACCCCGAATCGAACGGGGATGCCCAAAGGGCCTCGGTCTCAAGCCGAGTGCAATACCATTATGCGATGGAGGCTTAATCTATTTAAAAATTCTGTATTTTTAAGGATTACTAAAGCAATAACATTATCTTCAGAATGCAAATTCTGAATGAGACAGAAATTTTAATTTCTGTATGCGATGGAGGCTTAATCTATTTAAAAATTCTGTATTTTTAAGGATTACTAAAGCAAAAGATTTTAAAAAATTCAGGCTAAACCAAAAATTCTTTTCCACCACGGCCTTTTTATTTGTATTGGTCTGTTTTGCTCGTCAATTATTTCATATTTAATTATAGGCTTTTCTTTTAGAACAGGTGCTTTTTTAGCTAGTTCTTCATTTGCTTTGTCTAAAGATACTTCTATAATTGCTCTTGAATATCCCTGGTCAATCAAAGCTCTTTTTAAAGATTCAACAGGATATCCTTTTGTTAAATTTTTTTTAAAGTAATCAATAATCTTTCTTTTATAGTCCAAACTTCCCATAAATCTAGTAAAAAAATACAGTTTAAAAATATGATTATACTATCGTATTCTAATTGGTTTTATTCTATGAAACAAATTAACTGCTGAGTTTAGTCTTGATTTGGATTCTGTATAAATAGTTGTTAGAACCTCTCCTTTTTTTACTCTATCTCCTAAACTATTGTAAACTCGTAATCCTGCTAATTTGTCTATTGGACATCCAGAAGCTCTTGCAATTGAAGTAATTTTCTTATTATGAATTTCGATTATTTTTCCTGATTTTTTAGAAAGAATATCTTTTTTGAATTTGGCTAATTTTATTTTATTTAAATCTCCTTCTTGAGCTTTTATAATTTGTTTAAATTTTTTTAATGCTTTTCCTGATTGCAAAATTTCTTTAGCTAATTCCTCTCCTTTTCCTTTTTTTGCTTTTTCAGTCATTTCTAAAAGCTGTCCTGCAAGAAAAACAGATTTCTTTTCTAAATCTTTTGGAGCTTCTTTTTCTCGATTTAAAATATGCATAATATCTATTAATTCTAAGGCTGGCCCAATTCCTTTTCCTATTGGTTGGTTTCCTGGAGTTATTACCACTCTTATTTCTTTTTTAAAATATTTTCCTAATTTATTAAATTTTTTTTCTAATTCAAGTGCTTTTTTCTTGCTAACTTTTGCATTTTTTCCATAAGGAATGTCTATTAAAATATATTCACTTCCAGCAGCAAGTTTTTTAGACATTATTGAAGCGAGTAATTGTGACTCAGGATCTATTTTTAACATTTTTTCTGTATCTAAAATCTTAGAATCTGCAGGAACCATTCCAAGAGCTCCTCCCCAAACCATGCATGCATTTGTTTTTTGCACTATTTTTTTTAATTCTTCCATTGTAAATTCTACTCTTGCTATTGTCTCAATTACATCAGCTGTTCCTGCTGCACTTGTAATAGAACGAGAAGATGTTTTAGGAATTGTTAATCCTGCTGCTGCACAAATTGCAACAACAATTGGAGTTGTTCTATTTCCAGGAACTCCTCCTACAGAGTGCTTATCAACAATTAATTTTTTCCTTAGTTTCAAAAGATTTCCAGATTCTAAAATAGCCTCAATAAGAGCAATTGTTTCTTTTAGATTCATACCTCTAATATACATTGAAGAAACAAAAAGAGATAATTCTGCTTGAGAAAGAGAATTATTTACAATATCTCTTATAATTTCTTTTATTTGTTTTTCAGAAAGTCTTTTTCCATCTAATTTTTTCTTAATATAAATTGTGCTGAGAGGAACAGTAGATAAATTTACATCTAAAAGCTGTCCTTTTCTTAATTTCATTTCCTTTTTTATTTCTAAAGAAAGAGCAATTTCTCCTGGTCTAACAATTCCTTCTACAATATCTACAATCAGAGACATTTCTTTTGGATATTTTTTATATGTTCTAATAGAAATTCTCTCTTTAGAATGAATTCCTATTTTTTCTGCTGTTTTTTTATTTATCATTGCTGTGGGAGCTCCAGCAGACCATTTTAGAAATTTTGCTTTTAGTTTCATTTTTTACCTCTTTTTAAAAATAATTAGAAAAATTTCTTTTTATACTTAACTATCAGGAATTTTCTTGCACAAATACAGAAGGCTCACCTTTTTTTCTATAAAGCTCAAGAATAATTAATAAATATGCTAAAATTAAAGGGCCTAAAACAAGTCCAAGCAATCCAAAAAGCATTATTCCTCCAATCATTCCAATTAAAACCAGAGAAGTATTCATATTTGTTCTTTTTGATACAAATGCTGGTTTAATTATATTTTCCATTAAAGAAGAAATAATTCCAAAAATAGCTACACCCAATGCAGGAAGAGAATTTCCTGCTAAAATCAAATATATTGCTACTGGCACCCAAACAAGAGCAGTTCCTATAATTGGAAAAATTCCTGCTATAGCTGCAAAAATAGTTAGTAAAAGAGCATTTGGAACTTTAAAAATAAAAAATCCAATACCTGCGATAATACCTTGAATAATTCCTATAAGAACTTGTCCATATAAAACTGAGATAGTCATATCTCTTGAAGATTTGAATAATTTTTTCTCTATATCTTTTGAAAAAGGCAATAAACTTTGAATATATTTAACTAAGTTTTCTTTATCTCTCAAAACAAAAAACAAAACAAAAAAGACAACTAGTAATTGAAGAAGTATTGTTGGAAAATTTAGAATCAATTTAGAAAAGGACTCCATTAATGAACTAGTTATTTTATTAACAAAACTATAAAGAGTTGAACCTATTTCTGAAGAAAATTGTTCAGAAGCAAAAAAATCTGGAAAAAAATTCTTAAGAGGAGTTATAAAATCAATTTGTTGTGCAGAAGAATATATTCTAATAGATTGGTCTATTATCATTGGAGTCAAAAACCAGAGAGGAATAATAATTAGTGTTAAAAGCAGAATACAAATTATTAAAGCAGATAGATTTTTTGATTTAGTATGTTTATTAAACCAATCATATATTGGTGAAAAAAGAAATGCTAAAATTAATCCCATAATTATTGACAATAAAAGAGGTTTTACAATCAAAAAAGAAAGAACCATTAGAACAATTAGTATTACAATTGTTCCTGTTTTTTTAACATAATCTTCGTCTAACCTCATAATATTAAAAATAAGTAGTTCAAATTTATAAAGGTTTGTAAGCATAAAGTTTATAAGTAAAATTGATGACGATAAAATATGAATTTTATAAAAAAAGCGGTTGAAGGAAAAACTGATGAATTTGTCCACATACAATTTCAGAAATTTAGTAAAGGAGAATTTAGACATAAAGCAATAATAGAAGCCAAAAAAACTGGAAATAAATATTCTATTAAAACTTCTCCAGAATTTGCAAATGATTTAGTTTTTTTAATGGCAAAAAAACTTGGAGAAAATAAAACAAAAATTACTGGAGCAATTGTTTCTACTCTTGATTTAAAAGAAGAATTAAATTTCAAAGAAATAAAACAATTTCAAGGAGTTAAAAGATATCTTATAGATGATGAAATGACTGGAAATGAAATAATATCTCTTTTAGAAAAATTTCCAAAAAATTTCTTTGCGCTAAGTTTCTCTGTAAATGAAAATATTTTAAAAATAAAACCAAAAGCCCCTAAATCAGGAAAGCCTTCAAGTAAAGGAGAAGAAACTCCAAAAGCAGATTTTTGTTCTCTAAAAACATCTGACTCTGAAATTGCTAAAGATTTTATTTTTGAATGTCCTGATTTTCAAAACGCAAAAATAAATCATACTTTTTTTATTGAAAAAATCCAAATACCTGAAGAATTAGAGAATTCTAAAAATTTTGTTTTAATTCGAGAGAAATCTAGAAGAGTTGGAAAAATTCTTAGAAAGAGTGAAATTGACAACAGAAAAATAGAAAAAGCTTATTCTTTTGAAGCCTAGAAAGACTCCCGAAACCCTTAAAAACCTATATTTTCTTGATATTTTATTCCAGGGTAATTAAAATGAAAATTTCCGCTATACTAATAAATGCCTACAAGGAAATCACCAAGAAAAGGAAGTTTGCAATATTGGCCAAGAAAAAGAGCCAGTAAATTTTTACCTAGTGTTAACTGGAAAGCAATTAATTCTGGAAAATTAATAAAAGGATTTATATGCTATAAAGCTGGAATGGCTTCTGCTCTAGTTAAAGATGAAACTCCTAATTCAATGACTAAAAGTAAAAAAATAGTAATTCCAGTGACGCTTCTTGAATGTCCTTCTATGAAAATATTCTCAGTTAGATTTTACAAAAATGGAAAAATTGTAAAAGAGTTTTTAGGAACTAATTTAGACAAGGAATTAAAAAGAAAATTAAAATTACCTAAAAATTCTGAGAGGAAATTTGAGGAATTTAAAGAGTGTGATGATATAAGAATTATTGTTTATTCTCAATCTAAAAAAACAGGAATAAAAAAATCTCCAGATTTGAGTGAGATTGGATTAACTGGAACAATAGATGAAAAATTAGAATTTGTGAAAGAAAATATTGGAAAAGAGATTTCTATTCTAAACTTTTTTGAAAAAGGGCAATTAATTGATTTAAGAGGCTTGACAAAGGGAAAAGGGCTTTCAGGGCCAGTAAAAAGATTTGGAATTACTCTTAAAGCATCAAAATCAGAAAAAGGAAGAAGAAGGCCTGGAAGTTTGGGGCCTTGGCATCCAGCAAGAGTTACTTTTAGAGCTCCTCAAGCAGGACAACTTGGAATGTTCACAAGAGTTATTTACAACAACAAAATTTTAGATATTGGAAAAGCTGAGGATAAATTTCAAAATATTAAAAACTATGGAAAAATAAATACGAATTATGTTATTGTTTCTGGTTCTGTTTCAGGGCCTTCAAAAAGACAACTTCTAATAACTGCTCCATTAAGAGAAAGTAAAAAACAATCTAAAAAAAATTTTGAATTTTTGGAGATAATCAAATGAAAGCAAATGTTTTAAATTTAGATGGAAGAAAGTTAAGAGAAATTTCTCTTCCTAAAGAATTTTCTTCTGAAATTAGAGAAGATATTGTTAATAAAGTTCTAGAAGCAAAAAAAAGAGAGCAATCTTATGCTCCTTCATTAGTAGGTGGAAAACAGCACTCTGCTAGTGGAATCATTAGACATAGAAGGCATGTTTGGAAGAGTCATTATGGACAAGGAATTTCAAGAATTCCTAGAAAAATTATCTCCAAAAGAGGAAATCGTATTAATTGGATTGGTGCAGAAATCTCTTCTGCTGTAGGGGGAAGAAGAGCTCATCCTCCAAAAGTTATCTCTAGAATAAATAATTTAAAAATAAATAAAAAAGAATTAAAAATAGCTTTTAATTCTGCATTAAGTGCAACTGCAGATTCTAAAAGAATAATTAAAAAATACAATAGAATAGATAAAATAGAAAAGAATTTTCCAATAATTATTTCTGAAATTAATATAATAAAAATCAAAGAACTATTATCTAAATTAGAAAAAATTTTGGGAAAGGATTTGTATTCTATTGCAATAAGAAAAAAATCTCTTAGAGCTGGAAAAGGAAAAAGAAGAGGAAGAAAATACAAAAGCAATGCAGGATTATTATTGGTTCTTGGAAATAATGAAAAACTAAAAACAAATGCCTTTGAAATAGTTAATGTTAGAAATCTTGGAACTTCTAATCTTGCAAAAGGAGGATTAGGAAGATTAACTATTTACACTGAATCAGCAATTAAAGATATTGAAAATCTATACTCTGGAAATTCAAAAAAGCCAGAAATAAAGAATAAGGAGAAAAATAAATGAAACCAATAGTTACTGAAAAAGCTGTTATGAAAATTGAAGCTCAAAATACTCTTACTTTTGAAATTAGCAAAATAAAATCAAAAGAGGATATTAAAAAAGAGTTTGAAGAGCTCTTTAAAGCAAAGATTGAAAAAATAAGAGTACAAATTAAGGGAAATAAAAAATATGCTTATATTAAATTAAAAAAAGATTTTCCAGCAATTGATATTGCTACAAAATTAGGACTAATGTAAAATGGGAAAAAGAATAATAACACAAAGAAGAGGAAGAGGAACTTTCACTTATAAAGTTAGAAAAAAAGCATTTAGATTTAAACTACAATATTCTTCCAATTTAAAAGGAGAAGGAGAGATAATTAAGTTGTTTAATTCTTCTGCTCATACTGCTCCATTAGCAAAAGTAAAATATGAAAAAGGAAGTTTTTATATTCCGGCTGCAAAAGGAATGTTTGAAGGACAAAAAATAAAATTAGAAGGTAAAGAAATTAGTTCAGGAAATATTCTTCAATTAAAAAATATTCCAGTTAAAACAAGCGTTTATTGTATAGAGGCTCGTCCAGGAGATGGAGGAAAATTCATTAAAAGTGGAGGAAATTCTGCAATTGTTAATAGAATTTCAAAAGATTTTGTTTCTATTGTTTTTCCATCAAAAAAAGAAAAGAAATTAAATCTAAATTGTAGAGCTATTATTGGAGAGATTGCTGGAGCAGGTAGATTAGAAAAACCAATTATAAAAGCTGGAAAAAAGTATCATCTTAAGAAAGCAAAAAGTAAATTATGGCCAAGAACCTCTGCAGTAAAAATGAATGTAATTGATCATCCTTTTGGTTCTGGTAGAGCTAAAAACGTCAAAAGCAAAATTGCTAAGAGAAATGCACCTCCAGGAAGAAAAGTTGGATTGTTAAGGCCAAAAAGAACAGGTAAAAAGAAATAAAAATGATAGAGAGAAATTTATAAAATGGAAATAAGAAAAAAAGAATTCACATACAAAGGACTTGGACTAGAAGAGTTAAAAAAACTAGATGTTCGTGAATTTGCAAAATATTTAACTTCAAGACAAAGAAGAACTATTTTAAGACAATTTCAAAAAATTGAGACATTCATTAATCGAGCAAAAGAAAAGCAAAAAAAAGATAAGAGAATTCGAACTCATCAAAGAGATTTAATTGTGGTTCCTTCAATGATTGGAATGAAAATCTCTATTTACAATGGAAATACCTTTATTCCAATCGAAATAACTGGTGAAATGCTTGGACATAAATTTGGAGAATTTGCTCCAACAAGAAATAAAGTTAAACATAGTAGTGCAGGAGTAGGGGCAACAAAAGGAACTCGTGCTAAATCAAAGAAATAAAAAATGACAGAAAAAGATTATAATCCAAATCAAAAAGAAAAAAAATCAATGAAAAAACAAAAAGTAGTTGCAAAAGCAAATCCAGAATCAGAAGCTTCTTTGCAAAAAAATAAAGTGCTTAAAGAAACAAAAAAAGCAGAAGAAAGTGCCAAAAAAGAAAAAACAGAAATTCAAAATATAAAAGAATCAGAGAATAAAAAAGAAATCAGTGAAAAAGAAAAAACTTCTGAAAAAAAAGAAGTTAAAAAAGAAATTCCAAAAATAAAAAGAACGGAAGTTTCTGCAAAAGGAATCAATCTTCCAATATCTACTAAAGACGCAAAATTTGTTTGTAAGTTTATTCTTAGAAAAAATTTAGGCGATGCTATTAGAGATTTGCAAAAAGTGGTTGTAGGAAAAAAAGCAGTACCAATGAGAGGAGAAATTCCTCATAGAAAAGGAAAAGGTATAGATTCAGGAAGGTTTCCAAAAAAAGCTGCAGAAAATTTTATAATTGTGTTAAGAAGTTTAGCTGCAAATGCAAATCAAAGTAATATAGATGAACCAGTAATAATTAAAGCTGGAGCTAATTTAGCTTCAAGACCTTATGGAAGATTTGGAAGAACTCAGAAAAAAAGAACACATATTGAAGTAATTGTAAAAGAAAAAAGCGAATTAAAAAAGAAAAAAAACAATGAGAAACCTTTGGTTTCTCAAGCAATTAAACAAGCTCACAATAATGCGTCACAGAAAAGTGTTTAAAAATGGAAGAAAGAAATGTTGTAAATTTGAAAAAAGAAGAATTTGCTCTTAGAGAATATATTAAAAAATTTCTAGGAAAAGGAAAAATAAGTAAAGTAAAAATAGAGTATACTCCAGTTGGTGAAAAATTAATAATTTCAACAAACAAACCAGGTTTAATAATTGGAAGAGGTGGAGAAAAAATAATGGAACTAACTGCTATTTTAAAGAATAAATTTAAATTAGAAAATCCTCATATTGAAATAGACGAGATAAAAGAGCCTGAATTTGATGCTCAAATAAATGCAGATGAAATTGCTCTTTCTCTTGAAAGATTTGGTCCATTAAAATTCAAAGTTATAGCATATAGAACTCTTCAAAGAATAATTAATGCTGGTGCTTTAGGTGCTGAAATAAGATTAAGTGGAAAGCTTCCAGGTTCAAGAGCAAAATCTTGGAGATTTGCCCAAGGATATTTAAAAAAAACAGGAGATAGTGCTAAAGTAGTTGATAGAGCGCAATCAAAAGCTCAAACAAAACCAGGAACTGTAGGCGTTAAAGTAAGTATACTCTCTCCACATGCAATATTAAAAGATAGAATTAAAGTTGATGGAGAATTAATTGAAAAATTAAAAAGAAATATAGAAGAGTTAAAAAAAGAAACTAAAAAGAAAACAATTGAAAAGAAAAAATGAAGAAAAAAGAACTAAAAAATATGAGCAAAGAAGACAGAGAGAAAAAATTAAAGGAATTAAAAATGGAATTAATCAAATCAAAAACTGCTGCTGAGAAAACAAATAGCAGTAAAACAAGACAAATTAAAAAAATGATTGCAAGAATCATCACACTCAATAAATAACATGGAAATATGTCCAAAATGTGGCTTGCCTAAGCAAGCATGTGTATGCGAACAAATGGTTAAAAGTTCGCAAAGAATAAAGATTTCCACTGACAAGAAAAGATACGGAAAAATCGTGACAGTAATCAGTGGATTTGAGAACGACATCGATGTAAAAAAAATCGCAAAAAGTCTGAAAAATGAACTGGCTTGCGGTGGAACTTACAAAGATAAAATTATTGAGCTTCAAGGAGACCATGTGAAGAAAGTAAAACCTCTTTTAGTAAAGTTAGGTTTTGAAGAAGATTCAATAGAGGAATAAAATCTCTAAAAAGCATACACAAAAACAAAAAAATGAAAAAGAAAGAAAAAAATCCAAAAAAGAAAGAAGCAAAAATAGTTGAAACTAAGAAATTTGAGAAAGATTGTCCTATTCATGGAAATTTAAAAGTTAGAGGAAGAGTTTTTGAAGGAAGAGTTATTAAAAAATTTCATAAGAGAGTAGTTATTGAATTTGAGAGAATGATTTATGTTAAAAAATATGAAAGATTTGCCAAAACAAAAACAAAATTACATGCTCGACTTCCTCTTTGTATGGAAAAAGAAATTAATATTGGAGATTTAATTAGAATTCAGGAATGTCGTCCTCTAAGTAAAATTATACATTTTGCAGTTATTAAAAAAATTAAAGATGCTGAAACAGCTTCGGGAAATATTAAAAAATGAAAGCAATAAGTGCTAGAATAACTCCTGGATTAAACCTTGGAGCAATTGTAATTTCTTCTGATAATAGTGGAGCAAAAATTGTCAAACTTGTTTCAGTAAAAAAAAGTAAAGCAAAAAAAGGAAAACAAACAAATGCAAAAATTGCTGACTGGGTAAAAGTCAGTGTTCGTAAAGGGATTCCTGAAATGAAGGGAAAGGTTTTTGATGCTGTAATAATAAGGCAAAAAAAAGCATATAGAAGATTAAATGGAGAAAGAGTTGCTTTTGAAGATAATGCTGTGGCAATTTTAAAAGATGAAAAAGGAAATCCAAAAGGAACTCAAATTAAAGGACCAATTGCAAGAGAGGTTTTAGAGCGATGGCCTCAAGTCGCAAAAATCGCTTCAATTGTATATTAAAAATGAAAAAGAAATTTTCAACAAAGTGGAAATCAAGCAAACAGCCTAGAAAGCAGAGAAAGTATGCAGCTCAAGCTCCATTACATAAAAAAAGAAAACTTTTAAGTGCAAATCTATCAAAAGACTTAAGAAAAAAATATGAAAAAAGAAATCTTCCTCTAAAAAAAGGAGATGTTGTAAAAATTATGAGAGGAAAATTCAAAAATAAATCAGGAAAAATTTCCTCTGTGAATTCAAAAACTTTAAAGATTCATGTTGATGGAATTTCAGTAAAAAAAAGAGATGGTTCAAAAGTAAATGTTAGTTTAAAACCATCTAATCTTCAAATAACTGAATTAAATTTAGAAGACAAAAAAAGATTAAAAAATAAAGAAATAAAGGAGAAAAAACAAAATGCACCTAAAAAGACACCAAGTACCTAAAAATTGGCCAATAAAGAGAAAAGGCACACTTTATGTAGTTAGACCTAATTCAAGACTTTCTAATGGAATACCTATTTTAATTGCACTTAGAGATGTTCTAAAATTGGCACAAAATAGAAAAGAAGTAAAAAAGATAATTTCTAATAAACAAATTTTATTAAATGGTTTTCCAGTAAAAGATGAAAAAAATAGTTTGTCTCTCTTTGATGTTTTAACAATTGTTCCTTCAAAAGAAATTTATAAACTTACTCTATCTGAAAAAGGAAAATTTGTGATTGAAAAAGCTGATTATGAAAAAAGAGATTTCAAAATATGTAAAGTTGTCAATAAAAAAATTCTAAAAGGTAAAAAAGTACAATTAAATTTAAGTGATGGAAGAAATTTTATCTCAAATATTTCATGTAAAGTTAATGATTCAGTTTTAGTAAATTTAAATAAGAAAAAAATAGACAAATGTCTTCCTTTAAAAGAAAAAGCTAGAGTTTTGGTTTTTGCAGGAAAACACTCTGGAAAAAAAGCAAAAATTTCTAAATTAGACTTAGAAAAAAAGACAGCAGAATTAGATTACAAAGAAGGAAAAATTAATGTTTTAATTAAACAACTAATGGTAATAGAAGAAAATGAATAAAATGAGAGAAATAAAAATTGAGAAAATTGTTCTAAGTGTAGGTGGAACTGCCGAAGAATTAGAAAAAGGCTTCAAACTTTTAGAATTTTTAACAGGAAAAAAGCCTTCAAAAACAACATCTAAAAAAAGAATTCCTACTCTAGGAGTTCGTCCTAATCTAGAAGTAGGCGCAGTTTTAACAATTAGAAAAGATTTTAAGGAACTTTTAAGAAGACTTTTAAGTACAATTGACAACACTATAAAGAAAAAGCAAATAAGTGAGAATAATTTTTCTTTTGGAATAAAAGAATACATTGAAATTCCTGAAATAGAATATCAAAGAGATATAGGAATAAGAGGATTTGATGTTACAATTGTTTTTAAAAGAGCTGGAAGAAGAGTTAAATTAAGAAAGACTAAAAAAGGAAAAATTCCAAAAAGACAGAAAATTTCAAAAGAAGAGATAATTAAATTTATGGAAGAAAATTTTAACACAAATTTTATTTAAAAAATGACTGCAAGCGATTGGAAAAAAATATTGAAACAACTAAAGAACAAGCCAGAAATTAGAGAGAAGTTTCTAAAACACTGCAAACCAAAAGAAAGAAAAATTGGAATTGCTGCAAAAAAATGTGAAAGATGCGGAAGATATGGAGCACATATAAAATCATACGGATTAAATTTATGCCGACACTGCTTTAGAGAAATAGCAGAAGAAATCGGTTTTAAAAAATATAATTAAAAAAATGAAAATTCAAAATAATTTTCAAGCATTCAAACTCCAGTTATCTGGAATTTGGATAGGAGTTGGAATATGAGCCAAGATGTTGTTGCTGATGGATTGAATATGATAAGAAATGCTAAAAAAGCTGGAAAAGAGATAGTTGTTATTCCAAGAATTTCAAATTTGTTAGTTGAAATTCTAAAGATAATGAAACAAAAAGGCGCAATAAAGAGATATAAAATAAAAGTCAAAGAGAAATCTCTAGAAATAACAATTGGAAATTTGTTTGAATGTAAAGCAATAAAACCCAGATTTAGTGTTAAAAAAGAAGATATAGAAAGATATAGAAGAAGATATCTTCCTTCTAGAAATCTTGGAACTATGATTGTTTCCACAAATAAAGGATTAGTTACACACGAAGAAGCTCAAAATGAACAAATAGGAGGAAGCTTAGTTGCATATTTTTACTAATTAAATAAAATGAAAAAAGAAATAATTCAAAAAATTGAAATTCCTGAAGGAGTTGAAATAGAAATAAAAGAAAATAAATTAAAAGTAAAAGGAGAAAAAGGAGAAATTGAAAGAGAATTTAATCTTCGAAAATTGGATTTTGAAAAAAAAGGAAATTTTATTATGGTTGGAAATAAAAAAGCAACAAAAAAAGAAAAAAAGAGAATTAATACAATTACTGCTCATATTCAAAATATGATTAAAGGAGTTCAAAACGAATTTGAATATCAATTAAAAATATGTTCAAGTCATTTTCCAATGACTGTTGAAATTAAAGATAAAGAAGCTACTATTAAAAATTTTCTTGGAGAAAAAATAAATAGAAAAGCTAAAATTAGAGATAATGTGCGAGTGAATATTGAAGGAGAAATAATAAAAATAAATTCTTATGATAAAGAGGCTGCAGGACAAACTGCTGCTAATTTTGAGAAAGCAACTAGAATTAAAAATAGAGATAGAAGAGTTTTCCAAGATGGAATATTTCTAACTAGTAAAGCAGGGAGGGAAATTTAATGAAATTTTTAAGAAGAACTTCAAATAGATATTCTAAATTAGGAAAAAGAAGAAAGAAAAAACAGATTTGGAGAAGACCTACTGGAAGAGACAATAAAATGAGAGAAAAAAGAAGAGGCTATCCTGCTAGAGTTAGTATAGGTTATAAAAAAGGAAATAAAAAAGAAAGAATAATTGTAAAAAATCCAAAAGAACTTGATAAAATAGAAAAAAATTCAATTATAATAGTAGGAAATATTGGAAAAATAAAAAAAATAGAAATAGAAAAAAAAGCAAAAGAAAAAAATAATTCTATTGAAAATATGAATATTGAAAATTTTCTTAAAAAAAATTCAATGAAGAAAAAAAAGAAAATAGAAGAGAAAAAAGTAAAGGAAAAGGAGGATTTCCAAAATAAAAATGAATCTAAGTAAGAAAAAAGCACTAGCTGCAAAAACTTTGAAAGTTGGAAAAGATAGAATAGTTTTTGTAAAATCTAGATTAGAAGATATTAAAGAAGCAATAACTAAACAAGATATTAGAGATCTTCAAAAAGAAGGAGCAATATTTATCAAAGAGATTAAAGGCAGAAAAGCAAATTTAAAAAGAAAAAATAAAAGAAGTGTTGGAAATATCAGAAAAAAAGTAAATAAAAGAAAAAAAGAATATGTTGTGTTAACTCGAAAATTAAGAAAATATGTTAGAGAATTAAGAAATCAAGGAAAATTAACACGAGAGAATTCTAAGGATTTAAGAAAAAAAATTAGAAATAGGCAATATAAAAGTCTTGGAAATCTTAAAGAGTATATAAGGAGTGTAATAATAAAAAATGAAAATAAATAAAAGACGAAGAAGAGAATTTAAAACAGATTATTTAAAAAGAATCAAACTTCTTAAAAGTGGTTCTCCTAGACTTGTTTTTAGAAGAACAAATTCTTATTTAATTGTGCAGTATGTGATTAGTAAAGAAGCAAAAGATAAAATAGTTTTTGGAACAACTTCTAAAAAATTACTCTCTCTTGGATGGCCTAAAGAAAGTTCTAGAAGTTTAAAATCTATTCCTGCCTCTTATCTTTTAGGATTATTTATTGGTAAAAAAATAAAAGATGAAAAATTATCAGAACCAATAATTGATTTTGGAATGATTAGAATGATTCCTAAGACAAAAACATATGCTTTTATTAAAGGATTAAATGACGGAGGAGTAAATATTGCTTGTAAAAAAGAATTTTTTCCTGAAGAAGAAAGAATAAGAGGAGAAAAACTAAAAAATAAAATACCTTTTGATAATCTTAAAGCAGCAATAGAAAAATAAAATGGCAAAAGAAACAGATACAAAAAATTTAGAATCTAAAAAAGAATCCTATGAAGCTCCAGTAGCAGATTTATCTGAAAAAGCAGTTTCAGAAGTTAAGAATCCTGAAGAAGTGGACAAACAAAAATTAAATCAAAAAATAGAAGAAGTTTTAGATGAAGAAGACGAATATGCAGAAATTCCAGAAGAAGTTTTAGATGAAGAAGATTTAGAAGAATTAAAAAAACTTGAAAAAGAAAAGGAAAAACAGCCTGTTTTAAGAAGAGGAGAAAAAACAAAAGAAGAGGTTATTGAATCTTGGGAACCAAAAACAAAATTAGGAAAAGAAGTAAAAGCTGGAAAAATTAAAAATATTGATGAAATATTAGATAATAAAAGAAAAATTCTAGAAGAAGAAATTGTTGATTCTCTTCTTGAGATTAAATTTGATTTAATTTCTATTGGACAATCAAAAGGAAAGTTTGGTGGAGGAAAAAGAAGAGCCTGGAGACAAACTCAAAGAAAAACAAAAGAAGGAAATGTTCCAACATTCTCTGCAATGGCTGTTATTGGTGATGAAAATGGACATGTTGGAATTGGAGATGGAAAGGCAATGGAAACTCTTCCTGCAAGAGACAAGGCAATAAGAAAAGCTAAATTAAATATAATTAAAGTAAAAAGAACTTGTTCTGCTTTTGATTGTGATTGTTCTGAATTACACACTGTTCCATTTAAAGTTACAGGAAAATCAGGAAGTGTGAAAGTAACTCTAATACCTGCTCCTCAAGGAACTGGACTAGTTGTGGGAAGTGAATTAAAGAAAATATTAAAATTAGCTGGAATAAGAGATGTTTATAGTCGTTCATCTGGAAGAATAAGAACTACTTTTAATTTAGTAAAAGCTTGTATAAATGCTCTAGAAAAAACAAATAGGAGAGTTGAAGAAAGATGATTGCAGTAATAAGAATTGTTGGACAAGTTGGAATAAGAAAAGACATAAAAGAAACTCTAAACAGATTGAGATTAAGAAAAAAATATAATTGCATTGTTTTTGAAAATCCTACAAAAGAAGAAAGAGGAAGAGTGAATAAAGTAAGAGATTTTTGTGCATTTGGAGAAATAAATTCAGAAATTTATAAAAAATTAAAAGAAAAAAGAAAAACAAAAATAGATAATTTCTTTAGATTATCTCCTCCAAAAGGTGGAATAAAAAGCAAATTAGGTTTTCCAGAAGGAGTTCTTGGAAATCATAAAGAAAAAATAAATGAATTAATTGAGAGGATGATATAATGGAATTTAAAGGAAAAATAAAAAATTTGGATAATATAAAAATTGGAGATAAAATCTCTGATGAAATTGTTATTTACAAAGATGAATATAAAGTTGAAACAATAAGAAATAATGAAAATGAGAAAGGACTTTATCCTCAAATAAAATATTTTATAAATTCTGATAGAAATGGACTAATAGAAAGTTCTTCTATTCTAATAACTAAAAAAAGATATAATAGTTATTTAGAATCTCTTAAAAAATAAAAATGGCAAAGAAAAGAAAAAAAGCTTCAAGAAGACATGGAAGAAAAATGGGAACTTCTGGACATGGTGCTAGAAAAAAAGCTAAAAAAAGCGGGCATAGAGGAGGAAAAGGAATGTCTGGAAGTGGAAAAAGAGCAGATCATAAAAAAACATTAATTACTAAACTCTATGGAGGAAAATATTTTGGAAAACAAGGAATTACTAGTAGAGGAACAAAAATAAATAAAATTAAAAAAATAAATCTAAGAGATATTGAAAAAAATTTAGAAAATTATGGAAGAAAAACAGACAAAGAATATGAAATTAATTTAAAGAATCATAAGATTCTTGGAACAGGAAAAGTAAAAAATAAGTTAATTATAAAAGCAAATTCAGCTTCTAAATTAGCAATAGAAGAAGTAAAAAAAGCTGGAGGAGAAATTATTTTGAATTCTTCAGTTAATAATAAAACTCAGCCAATAAAAGGAGATAAAGAAAAAACTACTGTCCAAAAAAAAGAGGCTAAAAAATAAAAATGGCGAATTTGCAAGGCATTTTTAGTTTAATTCCTGAAGTTAAAAAACCTGATGAAAAAAAACTTAGTTTTAATGTTAAACTTAAGTGGACTCTTATAGTTTTAGTTTCTTTTTTTGTTCTTGCTAATATTCCTCTTTTTGGTTTGTCTATAAATGCTTTAGAAAGATTTCAGTATCTTGCGATTATTATGGGTACTGACTTTGGAAGTATTATTTCTCTTGGTATTGGGCCTATTGTAATGGCTTCTATTATTCTTCAATTATTAGTTGGTTCTGGTATATTGAATATTGATACAAATACTGTAGAAGGAAAAAAATTCTTTCAGGGAATTCAGAAAATGCTGGTTTTCTTTTTTATTATATTTGAAGCTTTTGTTTATGTATTAATGCAAGGACTTCAACCTGTGCCTGGATTTGCATGGCTAGTTATACTGCAATTAATTATAGGAGGATTAGCAATTTATTTCATGAATGAACTCTGTGAAAAATGGGGCTTTGGTTCAGGAGTAAGTTTGTTTATTGGAGCAGGAGTTAGTTGGAGATTATTCACAAGTGCTTTTCAATTTGTGAATCAGCAAGGAAGAAACTGCTTACTTGATTTTAATAGAACTCCTTGTTCAGGAAAAATATTAGTATTAATTCAATCAATAATAAATAAATATCCTATTGAATTTTTATCTGCTGCAGCTGCATTAGCTGCCACAGTTGTAATCTTTTTAATAGTTGTCTGGGCTCAATCATTAAAAGTTGAAATTCCTCTTTCTTTTGGCAGATTAAGAGGATATGGTATGAAATGGCCTTTATCTTTTTTTTATGCTTCTGTTATTCCAGTTATTTTGGTTGCTGCACTAGTTGCAAATATACAATTATTTGGAGGATTAATAGAAAATGCTGCTGCTCCTTGTCTTGAAGGAGCTGTCTGTACTGGAGGTGCTAAAATTGCTTCTTATTTTACTTGGTTAGGAAGTTTTGTAGAGGGGCAACCTATTTCTGGTTTAGCTTTTTGGATGGGTTCTACAAATTTATTAGAGCTTGTTGTTAGAGGAGGATTTCTTCCAAGATATTTGCTTCAAGGAATAACTCATATTTTATTCTATATTATACTTTGTGCTTTATTTTCAGTTTTCTGGGTTAAAACATCTGGAATGGATTCAAAAGCACAGGCACAAAAAATTGCTGCATCTGGATTGCAAGTTGCTGGATTTAGACAAGATATTCGAGTTTTAGAAAGTATTTTAGATAGATATATTATGCCTTTAACAGTAATGGGAGGTGCTGCAATTGGATTATTAGCAGCAGCAACAGATTTATTAGGAGCTCTTGTTTCAGGAACAGCAATATTGTTGGTAATTATGATTATGTTTCAATTTTATCAAAACATTGCCCAACAACACATGACTGATATGAATCCTGCAATGAGAAAATTCATGAGTGGAAGTTAAAATTTCCAGCTGTTCAAAAATTAGAAGAGACTAAAATGAATAAAAAAAACAAAACTTTAAACAAATTTGTAAGTGTTCTTGTAATTAGTTTGGGAATATATTTATTTTTTACTGGAAGCTCTTTTCTTATTTTTGAAAGAAATAATTCAGAAGAATTAATAATATCTTTAATACAGATTATTTTTGGAATATTTTCTTTGATTTGGGGAATTTATTATTTAAGAAAAATAAAAAACACTTAGTTTTAAAAACCAATTTTGATTTAGATTAAAATGGAAGAAAAAGAGAACAAAAAAGGTGAAGGAAGTTTTAAACCAATTATAATTATAATGCTGGCTTCTCTACTAATTGCAGGATTTTGGGATAAAATTCCTATAATAAAAAATTCTATTCATGCAGTTTTAGATCCTAGTGCAGGTGCTTTATTATTGTGGAACATAAATTGGGGAATGGTAATTATTGTATTTGTTATTACTCTTCTTATTACAATAGTTCAAAAATATGCAACTGATCAAAAAACACTTAAAGAACTTAAAAAAGAGCAAAAAGAACTTCAAAAAGAAATGAAGAAATTTAAAGAGCATCCTGAAAAAATGATGGAGCTTCAAAAAACTCAAATGAAGTTGATGCCTAAACAAATGAAACTAAGTATGAGAGCAATTGCATATACAGGTATTCCTCTTATTTTATTTTTTAGATGGTTTCAAGACTTTTTTACTAATCTAGGAAGTCCAAAATTTTTAGGTTTTTTAGGCTGGTTCTGGGCATATTTTATTCTTGCAATGCTTTTTGGTTCAATATTAAGAAAATATCTAAAAGTAGTTTAGAGAAAATATTGAAGAAGTTCTGATTTTAAATTAATATCTTCACCGGAATTTAATCTATTTATTAACTCTTTTCTTTTTG